>Ga0153918_1000215_pt1 | contig 35054 bp, 33 predicted proteins | sample TSFL002MetaG_FD_104687 | JGI IMG/M metagenome (GOLD analysis project Ga0153918, IMG submission 104687) | Attine ant fungus gardens microbial communities from Florida, USA - TSFL002 MetaG | ecosystem: Host-associated > Fungi > Mycelium > Unclassified | place: USA: Florida, Paynes Creek Historic... | reverse complement strand
AGCGGTTGAAGGCACCGGTCTTGAAAACCGGCGACCCGAAAGGGTTCTAGAGTTCGAATCTCTACGCTTCCGCCAAATTCGAAAACCCTGCGATAGCAATATCGCAGGGTTTTTTCGTTTCTGTTGCTACTGGCAACCACAGGTTGACCAGGTTGATTATGAGAAACCGGATACTTGCAAATTGATGTATATCTATTGGCTGACATAAAATGTTATCAACCTCTGTGTCCTGCCTTGTGGCGGTGTAATTTTATAACACTATCTTAGTGCCTCCATGTACCTCTTTGTCAGACTCGAATTTGGCCAGGTAATCTCCAGGGACATTACCATTATGAACTTCAGTATCTGCTCAGCTCGAGTCGCGGGCAGTCATGATTCTTGCTTGGCCAGAGTAAAGATGCAGGTTCATTGCAAGGCCAAAGCTTAGATATCAGTCAAGCCAATCACGACTCACAATTCTTTCATGAGATAGGTTACTTTTCCTTTGATTTTGAATCACGTAACCCTGTATAAATAGTAAGGCAGAGTGACAATAAAACAAATGGAAAACAAGATATGACAGATTTCGCACAGCTAATTTCCTCGGCAGTCAAAGCATCAGGTGCAGATGACTCAATTAACAAACAACTAACGGAAATACTAAAGAAAGAACTAAACGACTATGTCAGCCTTGAGCGAATTAAAAACAAGCTAGATGTTTTGTACAACTTTGAGAAAAATTATCTTGAACTTGTTAAAACATATAAAGAAGAAATTAAGTTTGCCAGTTCTCTGCAAGAGGATTTGCGAAAAGAGCGTGCGAAATTTTTCTCTGAGACCCTTAAAGAGGTTTCAGGAACCCTCAGTGAATCTCAAGTAGATCAGTCAGTTGCTTCAAAGTGGTTAAAAGAACTTGTAGATAGCTACACTAAAAGCTTAGATCTAAGCAGTAGCTTAATTGAAGAACATACTCTTGATACTATTGGGAAAATTCGTTCAGAAGCGAAATTAAATAAACCTAATTTATCTTCTGAAAATTAGAATGAAAAAAAGTGCTCACGTCAGGCAGTTAATACATGTTTTGCATTTGGTTGAAAATTGTAAAATTTTAGAAAATGCATTACATCGCAGTACTATTGAAGCTTTAGTGAGTACTTTTTATTTGGTTCTGCGATTAAAGCTAACAGAAAACAAGATAGCTCAGGAAGCGATGAAAAAACCACTCACCGAGTTGTTAACAGCTTTACGGCAAGCAAGAGAGGACCTTGTTTCACGTACTGTAAATGAGCACCCTCAATTATTTTCTTGCTTATTTCAGTACGAGAAAAATGAAAATCTTCTATCCCTTTCCTTTGAAAGGGAATACTCTGTTTTCGTTAATAACAACTTAGAAAGAATTGCTAATCAACTCACTGATAGTGAAGATGTTAATACACAAGATAGGCTAAAATATATTGCCAAGGAACTTGTTGGCTTCAAATACTCCAAAAGTACTTCAAGTTCTTATGCTTTTTTCCTTGATGATAAAATCAACAAAATTGAAAAAATATTCTCAGTCTTTGACAAAGACAAGAATAGGATTGAAGAAATTAACTATTTAAGAAAAAAAGATCAGATTCTTTTTGATAGATTATTCAACGAGTTATTAGGAGAGTGATATGGGTTTGTTCAGTAATATAGGGAATGCCCTTCTTGGTTGTATCAGTAAGCCAATTGAAGTTTTGTGCGATTGGGCTTCTGAGCCTCTTAAAGCAAGAGAGCATGATAGAAATGAATCCGCACAGAACTCTGCTCACCAACGTAATATAGATACATTAACAGCGCAATCTCGATCTGAACACGAATTCAAAATTCAAGAAAAAGAGCTAGAACATAAACTAAAGTCTGAAGAGAAAACGCTTGAGGTCGAGCTTGAAGTTCGTAGGGTACGTGAAATAGAAAAAGCTGTAGCTGAAATCCAGGAATGGAAAAAAGAAAAAGATTTTGAGCGTATGGAGCGAACCACTGCTGCTATTGCTCTTTATCTTGAGCAACTAACTAAGTTAAATATAGAAACTATAAATGCAATCGGTCATATGCAACTAGAGCTTAAAGAACGAGCGCAACAATTAGTATATGATAAAACCATTCAGTATAAAACCCTTCAGGATACAGCTATTGAAGAAGCAATGAACGACTTTCTTAGGATAGAAGAAAAATTTGGTGACAATGAAAGAGCAAGGGATATTCTTATCAAGGCTGTAGATACTAAACTAGGAAATATAATCGCAACATCCACTCGCTTCCTGGAAGAGTTGAATAGAGATATTGTCAATCTTAACGAAAGCATTGATAAGCTAACAAATCAAGGTCAGAGATTTATTGAAAATCACCTGGAACGCTTCCATATTTCTGATGGGCGTTCTCCTTTAAAACTCGCAAACACAAATAGTGAAAAGCTAATATCTTCCCAAAAGTATGACGACTAATTTCTTGAAGGTCCCGTTTCAAACGGGACTTTTCGTGTCTCTTTTAAATGTGCATTTATTTTAAATTGTGTCCTTAAGCTATTATCTTAATGTAGCTAAATTGATTCTCACATATCTTTTATCTTTAAAAATGTGCCACTTTGCTGTTCTCCTGCATGGTGCAGGCTACGTCAGCTTATGATGCAAAATTTGACAGCTTATGGTTAAACACCATTCACAACCCAATCACCAGCTCCCCCGAATGGCTCCGCGAGCAGCACAGCGCCACCTGCTGATCCCGCGCGCCTTTTTCCTCTGCCGATTGCACGGTATCCCGATGGTCCACCACGCCGTCGATAACCGGCGTCAGACATGCGCCACAAATCCCCATTTCGCAGGACAGCGGGACTGCCACGCCGTTTTCCAGCAAAACCTGAGCAATTGTTTTATCCGCAGGCACGGGCCAGCGTTCTCCGGTTGATGCCAGGGTGACGGTAAACACATCGCCAGTGTCTGCGTTAGCGGCGGGGGCTACGGGCTGGAATGCCTCGCTGTGAATATGCGTTTCTGCCCAGCTTTTTCCGGCCGCTACGTCGCGGACTTTGGCCATAAATTCGAGTGGGCCGCAGGTGTATACATGTAACCCGTCATGCGCAGCTGGCAGATCCTGGCTAAGCCGCGCGCGTGGGCTTTCTCCCTCGCAGGAGGCGTGAATGATGCACTCGCCGTTACGCCACCCACCCGACACTTCACGGACAAACGCCGCGTTTTCACGGTTTTTAACGTAATAGTGCAGAGTAAATGGTGTGCCAGAAGCCTCAAGCTGAAGGGCCATGGCGTACAGCGGCGTAATGCCAATCCCCGCCGCCAGCAGCACAACCCGGTCTGCCTGATAAAGCGGAAACAGATTGCGCGGGGAGGAGATAGACAGCTTTTGCCCCGGGCGCAGCGTCTCGTGGATATAGCGCGAACCGCCGCGTGACGCCGTTTCTAGCCCGACGCAGATAAGATAGCTTTCGTTACCACACGCCCCGGTCAGGGAGTACTGGCGAATAATCCCGCAGGGCAGATGCACGTCAATGTGCGCTCCGGGCTGCCAGCCAGGCAGCGTTTCGCCGTTTTCTGCCACCAGCCTGACGGCCAGGCTCTTGTCGCCCTGGCGCCACAGCCCGTCAACAATAACGCTCAGCATCTCGCTCATCTTGTCCCTCCGTCATACCAGGAAAAATTCGCCAAAGCCCATCTTTTTCAACCCACGGCGGTAGGCGATAGAGCTTCTGTCCGCCGGAATATGGGCTTCGAGGGTTAAATCCAGCGGCAGGCTTTCCGGGCGCTGGGTTTCCACCATCAGGCGATCTTCCTCAAAGATGCGCAGGTTGAAAGCATGAACATCCTCCACCGGAATATGCAGGTCAAAGTTACGCGCAATAGGGGCGAACATTCGGGTTACGCGTGATGACACAGGCGATGCAGCATTCATGATCACCAGCCGGGAATCGCCGGGAAAATGGATGGTCAGCGTGGCGGTAAACGGCAGATGCATTTCAAAATGACGCAGCCATTCGAAACCTTCTGGTGCCTGCACATCCGAACTGGCGGGGTAGTTACTCACCGAACTCCAGTAATCGGCGACAAAGCCAAAGCCGGTCTCCTGCGGCTGATAGGCGGGCACCTGTTGGTTATTCGGGTCGGCAAAGGTGGAGGTGTGGATCCACGCAAAATGGGCGACATCGAGAAACCCCTCGACCTGGCGACCGGCAAAGCCGTTCACCTCAAACGCCGGGCAGTTGATCTGCTGAAAGCCGTCATCATCCCAGTGCGGCATGGTGGGCAGCGGCACCGGGTTTTCCGGGTCAAACGCCAGGCAGGTCCAGATCAGGCCAAAACGCTCTTCAACGGCGTAGTTAATCAGATTAAGTTTCGCTGGTACGGGCTGGTACGGGCTGGTCGGGGCTGGAGGGAATACGGTTGCAGCGACCATCTTCCCCAAAGCGTAAGCCATGATAGGGGCAGATAATCCCGTGTTCATCGTGAAAGCCCAGCGTCAGCGGCACGCCGCGATGGGGACAAACGTCCCGGGCGACCACCACCTGGTCGTTAATCCGGTAGATAACCAGCTGTTCATCAAGCAGAGTGGCTTTAACCGGAGCCGGGCCGATGTCGCACGCCCGGGCAACCGGGTGCCAGCATTTTGCCAGACGCAGCCAGTCCTCTGGCTCAAACGTGCAATGGGCTGGTGGCGTTGGGTGTTTTATCATGGTTGTCACTCCTGTGTTCAGCCTAATGGGCCGCCCTGAATGGTGTCGCACAGACCGTTAATAATGCGTTCGCCGGTCTCCTCGCGAAGCTCCTGATACCAGGCCCGGGTCAGCGCCATATCTTTACCGTGGGTGATATCGCAACGTTTGCGGGCTTTCAGCACCAGGTCGCGAACCCGGTCGCAGCGCAACGCTTCGTACTGGCGCAGCGCCAGGGCAATGTTGTGGTTGTCGCGCACGCAGTCGCCCAGCACCACGGCATCTTCCATGGCGGCACAACCGCCCTGGCCGATATCCGGCGTGGTGCTGTGTCCCGCATCGCCCAGCAGCGCCACGTTGCCGCGCACCAGGCTGTCGAACGGCTCAAAATCGTGGATTTCGATGCGGTTGGTCGTCTCAGGATCCAGCGCGGCGATAAGCTTCTGCACTGGTGGCGCCCAGCCGCGGAAATAGCCGCTGAGATCGGATTTAAGGGTGCGGCGATCTTCTGCCAGACCTGCCGGAAGCGGGACATCGAAAAAGAAATAGAAACGCCCGCCAGAGACTGGCATCAGCGAGACGCGTTTTCCCTCTCCGACAAACGTGGTCCACTGATGAGCAGGGGCAATGTCCTCATCAATCTTCACCAGACCATTCCAGTTAACGTATCCGGCGTAGCGGCGTTCCGGGGTATACCCCAGCACATAAGGGCGAACCGCCGAGTGGCTACCGTCAGCGGCAATCAGAAAATCACCGGTTGCCGTGGTGCCATCGGTAAAGGTGACGGTCACGCCCGCGTCATCTTCGCGGACGCGTTCAACTCGCTTGCCAAACTGCACCGCGTCTCGTCCCCAGAAATTGAGCATCTCGCGCTGCAATTCAGCCCGCGAGACAGGGCAAGGGCGACCGCCGGTGCGCGCCAGCAGCGGAGCAAGGCTGAAGCGGGTCAGGGTATCGCCGCGCAGGTGATCCTGATAAGCCATAAAACGCATTGGCCCGCCGTAGGTTTCGATCATCTCGCCCATACCAAGATGCTGCATACATTTCACCCCGTTGGGCCAGATGGAGATGGCCGCGCCAACGGGTTTGATCTCTTTCACGGCCTCAAAGACGGTACAGTCAATCCCGGCTTTCTTTAACGCCACGGCCGCGCTCAGACCACCAATTCCCGCCCCAATGACAATCGCTTTCATGCTTATCTCCTTTTGCAGGGTGTAATGAGAGTGAGCAATTTGCGTACCAGGATGCAGAGTGGAGAAAAGGGCGTTGTGACGGGCCGTTATGCACTGTTAAGGTGCGTTATGACGGTGAGAGTGCCTGTTTATGAATCAATAATTTCCAGTTTTGCGCTGCGGAATCGACTGTTTCACGCCCGGCATAAGAGTGGCGTGTTTTGTGCAACATCGAGAAAGGATAATTTCAACGGAGCGACCATGACGGCACTGCATGACTTTAATCAACAGCGGTACGAAGACGCGCTGGCACACCTACTTCCCTGCGTGGCGATCCCCGCCTGGGCCGAGGCACTGGTGCGCGGGCGTCCTTACCCCAGCCGGGATGCACTGTTCGATGCCGCCAGCGCATTAGCACAGCAGTGGGATGAAAATGCCCTGACGCTTGCCCTGAGCGCGCATCCGCGTATCGGCGAGAAACCCGCGGGCACGCAGGCTGAGGCGGCGCTTTCGCGTCAGGAGCAGGGGGCCGTTAATGAGAACGACTCGGCGCTCGCCCGGGCATTGCGGGAAGGCAATGCCCGCTACGAGGCGCGCTTCGGGTGCGTGTTTCTGATCCGCGCGAAGGGTCGCAGCGGTGAAGACATTTTACAGGCGCTGGAGAGACGGCTGAAAAACACCGACGCACAGGAAGTGCAGGCCGCACTGGAACAACTGCGGGAAATTACCTTATTACGGCTGGAAGGAGTGATTGGCGAATGAGCACCTTAAGCACCCATATTCTGGATATTTCGACAGGAAAACCCGCGCAGGGCGTGACGGTGCGTCTGGAACGGGACGGGCTGGTGATTGCCACCGGGACGACCAACAGCGCCGGGCGCATTACGGAATTCGTGGCGCACCTGCCGGCAGGCCGTTACCGGCTGGTGGCCGACATTGGTGCATGGTTTATCCAGACCGGGCGCGAGACAATTTACCCCTGTGCGCAGATTGATTTTGTCACCAAAGAGGCGGCAGATGAGCACTATCATCTGCCGTTTGTGATTGCGCCAGGCGGGTGGTCAACCTACCGTGGCAGTTGACCACACCTGCTCGCCGTTGACCCAGGTTTCGCTGATATTGCGCTCATCGCCGAGCGTCATCAGCACAAAGAGTTGCTCGTAAATATCTTTGCAGCGGCCGTTGCGCAGGCGCTGAAGCGGCGTAACGGCCGGGTCGATAACGATAAAGTCGGCCTCTTTGCCCGGCGCAAAATTGCCAATTTTATCGTCCAGTCGCAGGGCGTGCGCGCCCCCCAGGGTGGCGTGATAAAACGCTTCGCAGGCTTGCAGGCGGTAGCTCTGCAACTGACCCACTTTGTAAGCCTCACCCAGCGTACGCAACATGCTGAAAGTGGTGCCCGCCCCGACGTCGGTGCCAATGCCCATCCGCACCTTGTGCTGCCAGCAGGCGGGTAAACGAAACAGCCCGCTGCCAAGAAACAGGTTGGAGGTTGGGCAAAATGCCACGGCGGAACCGGTGTCGTGCAGGCACTGCCACTCGCTGTGATGCAGGTGAATGCCGTGAGCAAACACGCTGCGCTCGCCGGTCAGGCCGTAGTGGTGATACACATCCAGATAACGTTCGTGCTCCGGCCACAGATCGCTCACCCACGCCACTTCGCTAGGGTTTTCGCTCAGATGGGTTTGCATCCACGTATCGGGAAACTCCTCTCTGAGCAGGCTCACCGCCGCGAGCAGTTCCGGGGAAGAGGTTGGCGCAAAGCGCGGCGTAATGGCATAACCTAAGCGCCCGCGGTGGTGCCAGCGCTGAATAAGCTCCCGCGTTTGCCGGTAGCTTTGTTTGGCGGTTTCCGTCAGGTAGTCAGGCGCGTGCCTGTCCATCATTACTTTCCCGGCAATCAGCCTCATGTTGAGGCGCAACGCCTCGGTGAACAACGCATCGACAGATTCTGGATGCAGGGTGCAAAACACCAGCGCCGTGGTTGTACCGTGGCTGACCAGTTGGTTAATGAAAAATTCCGCGATCTCCTTCGCGTAGGCCTCATCGGCAAACTGGCTCTCCACCGGGAAGGTATAGCTCGTCAGCCACTCCAGCAGCTGCTCGCCAAATGCGCCAATCATCTCCGTCTGGGGATAATGGACGTGGGTATCGATAAAGCCGGGCAGCAGCAGCTTGCCCCGCAGGTCAGTGTAGCCTTTGTACGGGTCAAGGAATTGCTCACCCTCCTGCCAGCTCATCTGCGCCAGAATTTTGCCGTTGTGAATAAACAGCAGCCCATCGTCAAGATAGCGGGCGTGGCGGGGGATAGCCTCTGCGCTGTCACAGACCTGGGCAATATCGAAAAATGCACCGCGGATCGCTGTCTGGTAATCCATCATGGTTCCTGCCTTATTGTTTGCGTAGCGGGGTCATGAGTACGAGCAAAAAGGGTGCCAGCTTGAGAAAGGCCGCAGAAGGTCTGCGGCCAGGTGAAAGGATTACTCTTTTTGTGTCGCCACGCGGGAGTTAAATTGCGGGGCGGTAGCCGCTTCGCGGTCTTCACGCGCCAGCCAGCGGTAGGTCACACCGCCCAGGAAGACGCCGATAAACCAGCTAAAATTCGCCACTTCATGCAGGGCCGGGATAAAGCTAATCACCAGGCCCACGGCAACGGACGGAACCAGCGCGCCGATGGCTTTCGGGTTAAAGCCATTGCGATACCAGTATTTCCCTTTTGGCGTGTCATCGAAAAGGTCATCTACAGAGACTTTCCCGCGCTTAATCAGGTAGAAGTCGGCAATCAGGATGCCGAACAGTGGGCCGATAAAGGCGCCGAGCACGTCCAGGGTGTAGTGGATAAGCTCCGGGGAGTTGAACAGGTTCCACGGGGTTAACAGGATCGAGCCGACAGCCGCAATCATCCCCCCGGTGCGGAAGCTGATTTTCTGTGGCGAGCAGTTGGAGAAGTCGAACGCCGGGGAGACAAAGTTCGCCACGATGTTGATCCCGATGGTGGCGGTGATCATGGTCAGCAGGCCAATGGCCACGGCCAGATCGTTGCCCACGCGGCTGACGGTTTCAATCGGGTCGGTGATCATGCGGCCAAACAGCGACTGCGTGCCGGAGACAATCACCACGGTAACGATGGAGAAAAGCAGGAAGTTAAACGGCAAGCCCCAGCGGTTCCCACGGCGAATTTCGCCCATGCTTTTGCCGTAGCGCGAGAAGTCACCAAAGTTGAGCAACGGGCCGGAGAAATAGGATACCACCAGCGCCGTGGCGGTGATCATCTGCCAGGTTTGCTCACCCGCGCTCAGGGATTTGCTGGCGAGGGTAAAGGAGATCCCGTCAAAACCTGTCTTGTATACAATCCAGCCCGCAAGCGCCAGCATCACCACATAGACCGCCGGGCCGGCAATATCGATAAAACGCTTAATGGCGCTCATACCGTGCCAGAAGACCATCGCCTGCAACACCCACATAATGGAAAAGCAGATCCAGCCCAGATGCGACAGGCCAAGGAATGAACCGGTGGTCAGTGCCGCCAGAGAAGGCCAGAACTTCAGCGCCACCAGCATCAGGGCGTTGGCGGCCAGGTAGGTCTGAATGCCGTACCACGCAAAGGCGATAAGCCCGCGGATCACCGCCGGAATGTTCGCCCCAAAAACACCAAATGCCTGACGGCTGATCACTGCGTAAGGCACACCGGCCATCTGGCTCGGTTTAGCCACCAGGTTGGCGCACAGCTGCACAATACAAATCCCCACCAGCAGGCAAAGCAGTACCTGCCAGCTTGCCAGCCCGAGCGTAAAGAAGCTCGCGGCAACAACATATCCCCCCATGCTGTGCACGTCGGACATCCAGAAAGAAAAGATGTTGTACCAGCTCCAGTTCTGGTCACGCGTTGGTGCCAGATCCTCATTGCAAAGCCGTGGGCTGTATACCGCACCGGAATCAGCGGCCGAACCTTGCTGCGCGTTTTGTGTATTTGGCATGAAACCTGCTCCTGTGAATGAAAACCCGTTAAGTGGGAGTGCAAACGGTGTTGCAGGATCCAGGCCAAAATAATAAATCTTGTATGCAATATTTTATTTTTATGTATACGATTCGATGGCGAAAAGTAAAAAGTGGAGTGGGTAATGAACAACGTAAACAGTCTGCACGCCGCGCCAGACCTGCAAGACAAAGACGAATCCATCTTTCAGGCGCTGATGACTGCGATTGTCGAACATCAGTTGCTGCCGGGAAGTAAATTGCCGGAAGAGGCGCTGGCCGAGGTCTTCGGCGTGAGCCGTACGGGCATCCGCAAGGTGCTGCAACGACTCGCGACTGTGCAAATGGTCACGTTAACGCCCAAACGTGGTGCACATGTCGCCAGCCCGACGGTGGAAGAGGCGCAGCACATCTTTCGTACGCGCGCTCTGCTGGAGGTCGCCAATCTGCCGGACGTGCTGGCCCACTGCCAGCCGCCGCACCTTGCTGCGCTGGAAGCCATTATTGACCAGGAGCAGCAGGCACACGAGGCTTACGACGGCCCGGCGGCGATCCGCCACTCTGCCAATTTCCACATCCAGCTTCAGGCCATTTCCGGCAACCAGGTACTGACGGAGATGGTGACAAGCCTTAGCCAGCGTTCCTCACTGGTGATAGCCACGTGGGGCGCGCCGTGGCGCCAGGGTTGCCGTTGCAACGATCACGAACAGCTTGTTGAGCTACTGCGCCAGAAAGCGCTCCAGCCGCTCAGCGATGCCTTAATGCACCATTTTGAACATATCGTCGCCAGCCTCTGTTTTGAACGGGCGGGCGAGTGCCTTCCTGATTTTGCCCGGCTGTTTGCCGGCCACAAGGAGTCGTAATGTCGTCTGTTTGTATACAAGTGATCAATCCCAACACCAGCCGTGGAATGACGGAAACCATCGGCGCGGCAGCACGCGCGGTGGCAGCGCCAGGCACGGAGATCCTCGCGGTGTGTCCGGAGGAAGGCGTGCCGTCGATTGAAGGCCATTTTGATGAAGCCATTGCGGCCGTAGGGGTGCTCGAACAAATCAAAAAAGGCAGGCAGCAGGGCGTGGATGGCCACGTTATCGCCTGCTTTGGCGATCCAGGTTTGCTGGCTGCGCGTGAGCTGGCGCAGGGGCCGGTGATTGGCATCGCTGAAGCCGCCATGCATATGGCGACGCTGGTGGCGACACGCTTTTCGATTGTTACCACGCTGCCACGCACGCTGATCATCGCCCGGCACCTGCTGCACCAGTATGGCTTTCACGATCACTGCGCAGCCCTGCACGCGATCGATCTCCCGGTGCTGGCACTGGAAGACGGCAGCGGTCTGGCACAGGAAAAGGTCCGCGCGCGCTGTATTCAGGCGCTGAGAGAAGACGGTTGTGGCGCGATTGTGCTGGGGTGTGGCGGCATGGCAACGCTTGCCCAGGAGCTCACGCGTGAGCTGCATGTTCCGGTGATAGACGGCGTGAGCGCGGCGGTGAAGATGGTCGAATCGCTGGTAGCGCTTGGGCTATCCACCAGCAAACACGGCGATCTGGCGTTCCCGGAAAACAAAGCGTTAAGCGGTAAATTTCAGGCACTGAATCCATTTTAATTTTGAGGGGGTCGCAATGGCGCTTTTTGAACAGGATTACCCGCGGGATCTGCGTGGCTACGCAGGCAAGCCGCCGCACGCGCAGTGGCCGCAGCAGGCGCGTATCGCCGTGCAGTTTGTGCTTAATTACGAAGAAGGGGCCGAAAACCACGTATTACACGGTGACGCCGGATCGGAACAGTTCCTGTCAGATATCATCGGCGCAGCCAGCTACCCGGACAAACATATGTCGATGGACTCCCTCTACGAATACGGCAGCCGTGCCGGGTTCTGGCGGATCCACAATGCCTTCAGCCAGCGCGGCCTGCCGCTGACGGTCTTTGGCGTGGCGATGGCGCTGGCGCGTCATCCCGATATCGTCGATGCCATTAAAGCGGCAAATTACGACGTGGTCAGCCACGGCTGGCGCTGGATCCACTATCAGAATATGGACATCAACCAGGAGCGGGAGCATTTGCGAAAGGCGGTGCATGTGATGACCGATCTGTTCGGCAAACCGCCGACGGGCTGGTATACCGGGCGGGACAGCCCCAACACCCGTCAGCTGGTGGCCGAACACGGTGGCTTTGACTACGACAGCGACTACTATGGTGACGATTTACCCTTCTGGACCGAAGTGGCGTGTAGCGATGGCACCCGCAAACCGCATTTGATTGTGCCTTACACGCTGGATACCAACGACATGCGCTTTGCGACCGCGCAGGGGTTTAATACCGCCGAGCAGTTTTATACCTACCTGAAAGACAGTTTTGATGTGCTGTATGAAGAGGGGGAAAGTGCGCCGAAGATGATGTCCATCGGAATGCACTGCCGCCTGCTGGGTCGTCCGGGGCGTTTTCGCGCGCTGCAACGGTTCCTCGATTATATCCAGCAGCACGACAAGGTATGGGTCTGTACCCGCCAGCAAATTGCCGACCACTGGCGGGAAGTGCATCCGTTTCAGAAGTAATTGTGCCATGTTTTGCCGGGTGGCGGCTGTGCCTTACCCGGCCTATACGGGGCATCGTAGGCCCGGTAAGCGTAGCGCCACCGGGCAGGGTTTTTCACATCACGCCATCAAACTCACCTGCGCCGCCACAATCCGCCATCCATACGGGAAGCGCACCCACGTTTGTTGCTGGCGGCCAATCTTCTCCGTCCCCTCGCGGGTAAATTCGGTGCTGCACACCGCATAATCGTCCCCGAAGGTGGTGATGACCGTATGACGCAGTTTTCGCTGCAACCCGGCGGAAGGGCGCGCCGCACGAAAGGCGCGGATTTCATCGATTCCGTACAGGTTTTCACCCGCGCCCAGCCGCACCGTGTTTTTATCGTGCCAGAACAGTTCATCCAGTACGGCAATGTTGTTGCTCACCAGCGCATCTTCGTAGCGGTAAAACGCCGCCGTGACCTCAGCGACTACCCACGGGAGGTTTACGTCATCGTGATTCATCATTGTGCTATCTCCGCAGGGCGGGCATCGGTTATCCCGCACGCTTCCAGTACCCGCGCCACACGCAGGCAGGCCTGTTCATTAAAAGGCGCCGCAATCAGTTGCAGGCCAATGGGGGCACCGTGCGCCGTGCGCAGTGGCACCGTGGTGACGGGTAAACCCAAAAACGAAATCGGCTGAGTCAACATGCCCATACTGGCGCGAACCGGCAGCGGCTGGCCGTTAATTTCCATGGTCTGCTCGCCAATCAGCGTGGCGCTGCGGGGTGTCGCCGGGGCAATTAACACATCGGTGTGGGAGAATAACGTTTTAAACGCCTGTCGGGCGTGGGCGCGAAAACGCTGGGCCTGAATATACCAGGCGGAAGGGATCATCGCCCCTGCCAACAGTCGTTCGCGGGAATGAGGCTCAAATCGCGCTGGCTTGCTTCTAAGCGCAGGCAGGTACTGATTTCCCCCTTCAGATGCGCTGATGATAAACGCCGCTGAGCGGGCAAGCTCAGCATCGGGGAACAGCAGTTCATCGTGCGCATCCAGTGCTTTCGCCACCCGTGCAACGGCTGCCCGGGCGTCGGCGTCGCACCAGGTACTGAAATAACCGCCCAGCACCGCGCAGCGCAGGCCATCCAGCCCGCGATCCAGCAGCGGGCGGGTTTGCTCTCTCGAACTGTCGGCCTGGAAACTGTCGCTGCTGTCGCGCCCTTGCAGCGCATCATATACCGATGCCAGATCGCTGACGCGGCGGGCAAACGGCCCGATATGATCCAGGCTTGCAACAAACGGATGGCTGCCGGAACGTGACAGGCGACCAAAGGTGGGCTTCAGACCATATATCCCGCACAAGGAGGCCGGTACGCGAATCGAGCCGTTGGTGTCAGTACCGAGCGAAAAATGGACCAGCCCGGCGGCGACGGCCGCAGCTGATCCCCCGGAGGAGCCCCCCGCAATACGCTTCAAATCGTGCGGGTTGTGCGTTGCGCCATAGTGACTGTTTTCGGTGGTAAACCCGTAGGCGTAGGCATCCATATTGACCATCCCGGAAAGCAGCCCACCCGCACTGCGCAGCTGGCGCACCGCAAAACTGTCGGCGGCGGCGGCGGGGCGCTGGCTGAACAGCTCAGCACCGGCAAGGGTAGTGTGCCCGGCGACATCAAACAGGTTTTTGACTGCGTAAGGAATGCCCGCCAGCGGCGGCAGAGGGCGTTTTTCCCGGCGCAGGGTGTCGATATTCTCGGCTTCTGCCAGCATTCGCTCGGCGGTGATCGCCGTCCACGCGTTGAGCTGCGGGTTGATGCGGGTAATGGCGTCCAGCGTCTGACGGGCGATTTCACCGGCGCTCAGTTCGCCGGTGCCCAGGGCCTTCTGGATAGCGCTGATACTCATCTCGTGTAGCGTCATGCTTTGTACACTCCTGCGATCTCCTGGCGGTCATCGAGCGGTAACGCCATCAGCGGTGCGGCCATGCTGGCTATGCGGCTGAACTGCAACTGAAGTTCTGCCCGACGGGCGTCATCCAGTTCAACGCCCAGCACGGATTCCATCTGCGCAAGGTATGCGTTCCAGTCGGGTGGCGTGGTGTTCATGGCTATCTCCTTAGTATCCGGCGGCGGAGCCGTTGCTGCGTGGGTCGAATGCCCCTTCAAACAGGCCGTTGGGATGGCGAACAATCGCCCCTGCGTGCCCCATGGCTTCACTAAAGTCCGGGAACACTTCTGTTTCGTGACCCAGCGCCTGTAAGCGGGCGAGGGTCTGTGGTGAGACGCGCCCTTCAAGTTTTAAGGTGTCAGAGGTTTGTCCCCAGGTGCGCCCCAGCAGCCAGCGCGGCAGGCTGATGCTCTCCTGAAGCGGCACGCCCTGCACCACGTAGCGGGTGAACAGTGCCGCCTGGGTTTGTGGCTGCCCGTCGCCCCCCATCGAGCCATAAACCATCACGCGCCCGTCGTGCAGGCGTGCGGCTGCCGGGTTCAGGGTATGGAAAGGCTGCTTACCGGGAGCCAGCGCCAGAAGATGATCCGGGTTAAGGCTAAAGGACGCCCCGCGGTTTTGCCAGACGATCCCGGTATCTGGCAGGACCACGCCGCTGCCGAACTCGTGATAAATACTCTGGATAAACGAGACGGCAAGCCCGCTGTTATCCATCACCCCCATCCAGACCGTGTCGCCCGGGCCTTTGCCCGTGCCCCACTGGGCGGCCTGGCTGTCGTTAACCCGTGCAGCGAGCGCGTCCAGTTTGGCGGGTGCCAGCAGGCGCTGGATATCGGTTTTCAGTTCCCGTGGATCGGTAATGTGCGTATCCCGCAGCCCAAAGGCCAGTTTGGTGGCTTCGACGATGCGGTGAATGGTGGTGGCTTCGTCGGCATCGGCCATTCCGAGGCGGTCGGTGATCCCGAGTATCGCCAGCGACACCAGTCCCTGCGTCGGCGGCGCCAGATTCCAGACCTCGCCCTGCTGGTGCTGCAATTTGAGCGGCGTGGTACGTCGGGCGACGTGTGCATTCAGGTCTGCAAGGGTCACGGGGAGGCCAAGTTTCTCCATTCCACGCGCCAGACATTCCGCCAGCGGGCCACGATAAAAGCTGTCCAGACCGTCGTCCGCCAGGCGTTTCAGGGTGGCGGCCATCGCCGGTTGGTAAAAACGGCTCCCGACCCGGGGCGGTTTACCGTCGATAAGCCAGGTTTCCGCAAAACCGGGCAGGTCTTTAAGCTCGTCGAATTTACTGGCCGTGGCGCTGGCCTGCGACGCGGTGACCGGCGTACCGTTTTGTGCGTAGTCAATGGCATCTGCCAGCAGGCGAGCCAGCGGCAGCGTAGTGCCACGCATTTCATGCGACACCTTAAGCGCTTCGTCCCATCCGCTGACTGTTCCGGCTACGGTCAGCGCCGCACGCGGGCCGCGATGGGGGATTTGCATCAGGCCATCATAGGCCGCAAGTGTCGCCAGCGAACCTGCTGCGCCGCTGGCATCAATGGCAATGGGCTCGCCGCCGGGTGGGACGATAAGCCAGAAGCCATCGCCGCCGAGGCCATTCATATGGGGATAAACCACCGCGATGGTGGCTGCGGCGGCCACCATCGCTTCAATGGCGCTGCCGCCGTCGCGCAGAATTGCCAGCGCGCTCTGGCTGGCAAGATGATGGGGGGCGACGGCCATTCCGTGTGTGGAGACATTACTGTGCATGGGGAGTCCTCATGACCCTGAAAGTCACAAGGTGCTGCAAAAGCTGTTCCAGTTCTGAAAGAAAAGTTTCAGTAAACTGGCACGGATAATGAAACGTATAATAAAAGGCAAAATGTGATGAAACAAAAGTTACAGGGGCGCTATGGAACAGTTGGATGAACGTCTGAAAGCACAATACCCGTCATTGTCGCCGCAGGAGCAGCGGGTTGCGGATTTTATCTTCGATCACTTTGACGACCTGATTAGCTATAACAGCGCCGAGCTGGCGCAGCTTAGCGGGGTGTCGAAAGCCACGGTGAGTCGGCTGTTTAAGCGCCTGGGCTATGAGAAATATAAAGACATGCGCGACGAACTGCGCACGTTGCGCCAGAGCGGGATGCCGTTAACCGACAACCGTGATGCGGTGCAGGGCAACACGCTGCTGGCACGTCATTATAAGCAGGAGATGGCGAACCTGACCCAGTGGGTAAATGCGCTCGATGCCCAACAGTTTGCCGAGGCCATGGCCTGCATGGTGAAGGCGCGGCGGGTGGTGATTATCGGGATGCGCAATGCCTATCCGGCGGCGTTGCACCTGCGCCAGCAGCTGTTACAGGCCCGCGGGCAGGTGCTGGTTTTGCCCCAGCCTGGGCAGAGCCTGAGTGAAGAGCTGGTGGATCTCACCGCCGACGATCTGGTGGTGATGATGGCGTTTCGCCGCCGCCCGCGCATTATCCGCCCGCTGATGCAGCAGCTACAGATCCGCGAGGTTCCGGTGTTGCTGATGTGCGAGCCGCAGGCCCACAGCCTGTTCCCGCTGGCGAACTGGCAGCTCTGCGCCCCGCTGGACAGCGTATCGGCCTATGACAGTTACGCTTCGGTGAACAGCCTGATTAACCTGCTGGCTAACGCCTTCCTGCATGAGATCCTCGACAAAGGTCGCCCGCGTATTCACGAAATAGCCTCCCTTTATCATGAACTGGACGAGCTGGAGCAACGATAATGGGGCATCAGGCTGGTGCTTTGCATTAAATTGGTGCAATTTTGCAGGGCGGAAAAGGCATGTTTTTCCGCCCTGTTTTCATTTATTCCGCGTGGTTTATGAATTTCTAACAAAATTTCCCGTTTCGCCTTGTCTGGCACATTAGTTGCAAAAGTTAATTCAAAGAATCTTTTGTTTCATGCTAACGTAACGGGTAAACACCATGAAAAAACTGTTGATTGCACTGGCCGGGGCCGCTTGTCTGTTCACACAACTGCCAGCAAAAGCTGACCAGCTTCAGGATATTGAAAAGCGCGGTACGCTGCGCATCGCCGTCCCTCAGGACTTCCCGCCGTTCGGCTCGGTGGGAACCGATCTCCAGCCGCAGGGTTACGACATCGATATGGCGCGCTATCTGGCAAAACAGATGAAGCTCAAGCTGCAACTGGTGCCAGTAACCAGCGCCAACCGCGTGCCGTATCTGCAAACCGATAAGGTCGATCTGGTTATCTCAAGCCTGGGCAAAAACGCCGAACGTGAAAAGGTGATCGACTTTAGCCGTGCCTATGCGCCTTTCTTCCTCGGCGTATTTGGCCCGAAAGGGGCTGAGCTGAAAGATGCCGCCGCGCTGAGCGGAAAAACCATCGGCGTGACGCGTGGTGCGGTGGAAGACATGGTGCTCACCAGCCTGGCACCGAAAGATGCCGACGTGAAACGCTATGAAGACAACAACACTACGCTGTCGGCCTACCTTTCCGGCCAGGTGCAGTATGTGGCGACCGGCAACCTCGTGGTGGCGGCGATTTCACGCCAGAACGCGGATAAAGCGCCGGTGCCGAGCTTTATGCTGAAAGACTCACCGTGCTTTATCGGCCTGAAGAAAAACGAACCGGCCCTGAAAGCAAAAGTGGACGCCCTGATTGAGCAAGGGATCAAAGACGGCACGCTCAATGGGCTGTCTGAGCAATGGCTGAAAGCGCCGCTGCCGGCAAACCTTGGCGTATAAGGCATGTCTGAGCAACTGCATTTTTCTGAGCTCTGGCCGCACTGGCCGGAGCTGCTGGCAGGGCTGTGGGTCACCATTCAACTGACCGTGATGGCGACCCTCGGCGGCCTGGCAATCGGTATTTTCGGGGCGGCCATTCGCAGCGGTCGGGCGACATGGTATAGCCGGATCTGGGGCGGGTACGTGGAAATTATCCGTAATACGCCGTTTGTGGTTCAGCTGTTTTTTATCGTTTTCGGCCTGCCCAATATGGGGCTGAAAATGACCGCCGGGGAAGCTGCGCTGCTGGCGATGGTGGTGAATCTGGGGGCGTACAGCACCGAGATCATCCGCGCAGGTATTCAGGTGACGCCAAAAGGGCAGTGGGAAGCCGGGCGGGTGCTGGGGCTAACGCGTTTGCAGACCTTTATCCGGGTGGTGTTACCGCCCTCGCTGCAACGTATTTATCCGGCGCTGGTGAGCCAGTGCATTATCGTGATGCTGGGCTCGTCGGTGGTGTCACAGGTTTCTTATGAAGAGCTGACCTTTGCCGCCAACCTGATCCAGTCCAGAACCTTTCTGAGCTTCGAGGTCTATCTGGTGACAACCGGAATTTACTTAGTGCTGTCGATTACGCTTCGCCAGTTGATGATGGCGGCAGGGCGGAAATGGCTGGGGGTACAGGCATGATGACCACCTTTACCGACTGGGACATTATTCGCAATTTGCTGCTCGCCGGGCGCTGGACGGTACTGCTGTCGCTGGTGGCGTTTGTCGGCGGGGCGGTGGTGACACTGCCGCTGTTGCTGCTGCGCATGACGGGCGGTCGCACGGTAAAACACCTGATCCGCGGCTATATTGAGCTGTTCCAGGGCACGCCGCTGCTGATGCAGCTGTTCCTGGCCTTTTTTGGCGTGGCGCTGTTTGGTATCGACGTTTCACCCTGGACGGCGGCCTCGCTGGCGCTGACGTTCTACACCAGTGCTTTTTTACTCGATATCTGGTTTGGCAGTATTCGTGCGCTGCCAAAAGGGCAGTGGGAAGCCTCGCGCTGCCTGGGATTAAGCTTTGGTCAGACCCTGTTTCGCGTGGTCGCCCCGCAGGCGTTACGCATTGCAATTGCCCCCACGGTGGGTTTTGCCGTGCAGGTGATTAAAGGCACAGCGCTGGCGTCGATTATCGGTTTTATCGAGCTGACCAAAGCTGGGACGATGCTGACCAACGTCACGTACCAACCGTTTAAAGTCTTTGCGCTGGTGGCGCTGGGCTATTTCATTCTGTGTTACCCGCTGTCGCGCTACAGCCGTTATCTGGAGACTAAATTCAATGCCTCTCATCACCATTAATCAGGTGCAGAAGTTTTACGGCGATAACCACGTGCTCAAGGGCGTGGATCTGGATATCGACATGGGCCAGGTGATTTCGATTATCGGGCGCAGCGGGTCCGGCAAAAGTACGCTGCTGCGCTGCATCAACGGTCTGGAAGGGTATCAGGACGGCAGCATTAAGCTTGGCGGCATTACCATTACCGACCGGGATTCACAGGCGCGTGAAATCAGCCGTTCGGTCGGGATGGTATTCCAGAACTTCAACCTGTTCCCGCACATGACCGCGCTGGAAAATGTGATGCTCGCGCCGCGCCGGGTGCTGAAGAAAAGCGCCGCCGAATGTCGGGCGCTGGCGCAGCAGATGCTGGAGAAAGTCGGCTTAGGCGATCGCCTGGACTATTACCCGTCGAGTCTCTCCGGCGGCCAGCAGCAGCGCGTGGCCATTGCCCGCGCCCTGGCGATGACGCCAAAAGTTTTACTCTGTGACGAGATAACCTCTGCACTTGATCCGGAACTGGTGGGCGAAGTGCTCAGAGTGCTGGAGCAGCTGGCGGCAGAGGGGATGACGCTGATCCTCGTGACGCATGAAATGAATTTTGCCCGCGAAGTGGGCGACCGCGTGGTGTTTATGCATCAGGGGAAAGTGTGGGAGCAGGGCGACAGCAAAACTCTGTTTGCTAACCCACAGACCACTGAACTGAAACAGTTTATCTCCTCCGTGCGCGGCCTCAATTAACCTAAGGACACAAAGATGGACATCGCTCAATTTCCGCAAATCAATCCACCCCAGCGCCTGCTGATGGGGCCGGGGCCGATCAACGCCGATCCGCGCGTGCTGCGTGCCATGTCGAGCCAGCTGATTGGTCAGTACGATCCGGCCATGACCCACTACATGAATGAGGTGATGGCGCTTTATCGCGGAGTGTTCCGCACTGAAAACCGCTGGACGATGCTGGTGGATGGTACCTCCCGCGCGGGGATTGAAGCGATTCTGGTGTCGGCCATTCGTCCGGGGGACAAAGTGCTGGTGCCGGTGTTTGGTCGTTTTGGCCATCTGCTGTGTGAAATTGCCCGTCGTTGCCGCGCCGAAGTGCACACCATCGAAGTGCCGTGGGGGGAGGTGTTCACGCCGGATCAGGTTGAAGATGCCATCAAACGCGTGCGTCCGCGTCTGCTGCTGACCGTGCAGGGCGATACCTCAACCACCATGCTGCAACCGCTCGCGGAACTCGGTGCCATTTGCCGCCGTTACGACGTGCTGTTTTACACTGATGCCACCGCATCGCTTGGCGGTAACCCGCTGGAAACCGATGCCTGGGAGCTGGATGCGGTATCGGCAGGGATGCAGAAGTGTCTCGGTGGCCCGTCCGGTACATCGCCTATTACCCTGAGCGCACGGATGGAAGAGGCGATCCGCCGCCGTAAATGCGTGGAAGAGGGCATCCGTACCGATGCCCATCAGCACGGTGTGGATGAGATGGTCTACTCCAACTATTTCGATCTTGGCATGGTGATGGACTACTGGGGCCCCGAGCGCCTGAACCACCACACGGAAGCGACCACCGCGCTGTTCGGCGCGCGCGAGTGTGCCCGGCTTATCCTCCAGGAAGGGCTGGATAACGGCATTGCCCGCCACAAACTGCACGGCGATGCGCTGCTGAAAGGCATTCAGGCGATGGGGCTGGAAACCTTCGGCGACCTGAAACACAAGATGAACAACGTGCTGGGCGTGGTGATCCCGCAGGGCGTGAACGGCGATCAGGTGCGTAAGCTAATGCTGGAAGATTTCGGTATCGAAATTGGCACTTCGTTCGGCCCGCTGCACGGCAAGGTGTGGCGCATTGGCACTATGGGCTACAACGCCCGCAAAGACTGCGTGATGACCACCCTGAGCGCGCTGGAGTCGGTACTGAATTACCTGAAATTTGCCACCACGCAGGGCGCGGCGATGCAGGCTGCGTGGGATCACTACCGCAGCGAGACGGCGTTATGAGTCAAGCGACACGCCAGCAGGCGGCAGACCGTGTGATGGCGCGCGCCGATGCGCTGGCCGCCGTCAGCGAAACTCCGGATGCCCTGACACGGGTGTATCTCTCCACACAGCATTTACAGGCCAACCAGTTGGTCGGGCAGTGGATGAGCCAGGCGGGCATGACCGTCTGGCAGGACAGCGTGGGCAATATTTGCGGGCGCTATGAGGGCGTGCAGGAAGGCGCTCCGGCGGTATTACTTGGCTCGCATCTGGATACTGTGCGTAACGCCGGGCGATACGACGGGATGCTCGGCGTGCTCACCGCCATTGAAGTGGTGGATAGCCTGCATCAGCAGGGGCGGCATCTGGCGCAGGCCATTGAGATTGTCGGCTTTTGCGATGAAGAAGGCACCCGTTTCGGCATTACTCTGCTGGGCAGCCGTGGCCTGACGGGCACCTGGCCTGAGAGCTGGCTCGATAAATGCGATGCTGACGGTATCAGCGTGGCACAGGCGATGGTGCAGGTGGGGCTTGATCCCGCCCGCGTAGCCCTTGCCGCCAGAAATCAAGACGATTTCAGCGCCTATCTGGAACTGCATATTGAACAGGGGCCGTGTCTGGAGCAGGAACAGCTGGCGCTGGGCGTGGTCGAAGCCATCAACGGCGCGCGCCGCCTGAACTGCCGTTTTACCGGTGAGGCAGGGCACGCCGGTACTGTGCCGATGGCTCATCGTAAAGACGCTCTGGCAGCCGCCGCTGAATGGATGGTCATGGCCGAAAGCACCACGCAGCGCCACGGAGGTAATCTGGTGGCAACGGTTGGGGAGCTGCGCTGCCTGCCCGGCGCGGTGAATGTGATCCCAGGCGAAGTGGCGCTGTCTCTAGATATTCGTGGCCCGCAGGATGCTCCGCTGGATGTGCTGCTCAACGAATTACTCACACAGGCGCAATCAATCGCTACCCGTCGTGGGCTGGATTTCAGCGCCGAGGAGTTTTACCGCATCGCCGCTACGCCGTGCGATGCCCGTTTACAGGCGTTGCTGGGAGAGGCCGTTGAATCGGTCCAGGGGCGTACGCTATCACTGCCCAGCGGTGCCGGGCATGACGCCATCGCCATGGCGGAGCGCTGGCCCGTGGGTATGTTGTTTGTACGCTGTAAAGGCGGTGTCAGCCATCATCCGGCGGAGTCGGTGATGGCTGAAGATGTCGCGCTGGCGATTGAGGCGTTTAAGGGGGCGGTTGAGCGGCTGGCGGGTTAGGCCACCGAACGCACCGCATCTTCGATATCTGCACTGACGCGGACATCCTGTTCGTCAAAGACCATGCAGTGACGATCGTCGAAGGCCACATCAATCTTCTGCCACGGGGCGAACTTCACGTCTCCTGGCAGCAAGATTTTAACGTTGTCGTGGCCGTAGCACTGACCAAACAGGTAGGTGTTGTTCCCAAGGCGCTCCACCACTTCACAGTTAAATTCCAGCCCCGTACCCTGGCGAGTGTCGGTGGTCAAATGTTCCGGGCGAATGCCCAGCGTCACCTGGCTTCCCGGCGTCAGCGGGGTGGTGGTCAGGGCCAGCGTCAGCGACTTCTGCTGCGACAGCCGCACGGTCAGCTTGCCCGGTTGCCAGGCCTCTACCGTGGCGGGCAGGAAGTTCATCTTCGGTGAGCCAATAAACCCGGCCACAAACTTGTTAACCGGCTTGTAGTAGAGATCCATCGGCGCACCCATCTGCTCAACCTTGCCGTAGTTCATCACCACGATTTTATCGGCCAGGGTCATGGCTTCAATCTGATCGTGGGTGACATACACCATGGTGGTTTTGAGTTCCTGGTGCAGGCGGGCCAGATGCAGGCGCATCTCAACGCGCAGTTCAGCATCCAGGTTTGAGAGCGGTTCATCGAACATAAACACACGCGGGTTGCGCACGATGGCCCGGCCGATCGCCACACGCTGCCGCTGGCCGCCGGAGAGCTGCTTCGGTTTACGGTCCAGCAAGTGGGAAAGTTGTAGCGTTTTAGCCACCATCTCCACCTGATGGCGGATCTGATCCTTCGGCACCTTATTCACTTTCAGCCCATAGCCCATGTTTTCCGCTACCGTCATGTGCGGATAAAGCGCATAGGACTGGAACACCATCGCCACGCCGCGGTGCGACGGGGCGACATCATTCATCACTTCGTTACCAATTAATACTTCCCCGTCGCTGATCTCCTCCAGACCGGCAATCATACGCAGCATGGTCGATTTACCGCAGCCGGAAGGGCCAACAAAAACGGCGAACTCGCCGTCCTCAATGTCAAGATTCACGTTGTGCAAGGTAACGGTGTCGCCAAAGCGTTTGGTGACATTCCTCAATTGTATGTTCGACATCAGTGTTCCCCGAGTAAGTCGCCAGTTATGTTTTACGTATAACAATTATGTTTAACATGGCTGGACGGCGCAATTTGTCTGCACTGACTATAACTTCCAGTATTCATGCGCCCTATACAGATATTCCATTAATGTTATGACGATCACACAACTTACAGTTTTTTGTAGAGTTATCATGATGTGAAGGGTAGCGTATAACAAACCAAATGCATTTGACGTCATACGTACACCATCGGTTTTTACAGGTTGTCTGGCGAAGGTGAGTGATGTTTGAATGCAATAAAAACCATAAATTGTTATACCTTCACATGAGGTTGATAATGAAAAAGAACATACTCGCTGCTCTGATCCTCTCTACGCTCGCGGTGCAGGTCCACGCCACCACGCAGCTTAACGTCTGGGAAGACATCAAGAAGTCGTCCGGTATTAAAGATGCGGTCGCCGATTTTGAAAAACAGTACGACGTGAAGGTTAACGTTCAGGAAACACCTTACGCTCAGCAGCTGGAAAAGCTGCGTCTTGACGGCCCGGCAGGGATTGGCCCGGATGTGCTGGTCATCCCTAACGATCAGCTAGGCGGCGCCGTTGTGCAAGGGTTATTGACCCCCCTAAATCTGGAGGCTAAGCAGACCGAACAGTACACCCCGGCCTCCATCAACGCCTTCAAAATGGATAACGCCCTGTACGGTGTGCCAAAAGCGGTCGAAACGCTGGTGCTTATCTACAACAAGGATTTGATTGATAAGCCGCTGAACTCGCTTCAGGACTGGTATGACTTTTCTAAGCAGCAGCGCGCGAAAAACCAGTACGGGCTGCTCGCCAAATTTGACCAGATTTATTACAGCTGGGGGGCGATCTCCCCGATGGGTGGCTACATCTTTGGGCAAAACGACAAAGGCGGCTATAACGCCAGCGACGTGGGTCTGAACAAACCGGGCGCGGTAGAGGCCGTCACGTACCTGAAAAAATTCTATGCAGACGATGTCTTCCCGGCGGGGATTGTTGGCGATAACGGCCTGAACGCCATCGACTCCCTGTTCACCGAGAAAAAAGCGGCCGCCGTGATCAACGGCCCGTGGGCGTTCCAGCCGTATGAAGCGGCAGGGATCAACTACGGCGTGGCGCCGCTGCCAACGCTGCCGGACGGTAAGCCTATGAGTTCGTTCCTCGGGGTGAAAGGCTATGTCGTCTCGACCTGGAGCAAAGACAAAGCGCTGGCGCAGAAATTCATCGAATTTATCAATCAGCCTCAGTACGTGAAAACGCGCTACATCGCGACGCGTGAGATCCCGCCGCTGACGGCGATGATTGACGATCCGGTTATCAAGAATGACGAGAAAGCCAGCGCTGTGGCGGTGCAGGCCGCACGCGCCACCGCCATGCCGGGTATTCCTGAAATGGGTGAAGTCTGGGGGCCGGCCAACGCCGCGCTGGAGCTGAGCCTGACCGGTAAACAAGATCCAAAAGCCGCGCTGGATAGCGCAGAAAAACAGGTTCAGATGCAGATCGAAGCCATGCAGGCCAGCAACCAGTAATTTTCTGTTGTCGCAGAACGGGAGTACAGGCTCCCGTTCTTTTTGAAAGGAGTTGTCTGTGAGTATCATCCCGGAAAATTTTGCCAAACCGCGCGCTGCCGGGCGTCACGCCTGGACCGGCCTGCTGATGGCTGTCGTACCCGGCTTCGGTCAGTTCTATCATCGTCAGTGGCTGAAAGGGATTATCTTCCTGGTGCTGCTTGCCAGCTTTATCGGCGTATTTGCTGATTTTCTGCGTGAAGGGCTGTGGGGACTGGTGACGCTGGGCGAAGAAGTGCCGCGTGACAACTCCATCTTCCTGCTGGCCGAAGGGATCATCAGCGTATTAATCGCCGCGTTTGGCGTGATGGTCTGGTATTTGTCGATGCGTGATGCGTGGGTTAACGGCCGTAAACGCGATGAGGGCCTGCCGCTTAATAGCGTGCGCAAACAGTACCAAATGCTGCTGAGCGACGGCTTCCCGTATCTGATGATCACCCCGGGTTTTATCCTGCTGGTGTTTGTGGTGGTGTTCCCCATTCTGTTCGGCTTTGCCATTGCCTTTACCAACTACAACCTCTACCACACGCCACCGGCGAAGCTGGTGGACTGGGTTGGTTTTAAGAACTTTATCAATATTTTCACGCTCTCCATCTGGCGCTCGACCTTCTTTGACGTCCTCCAGTGGACGGTGGTCTGGACGTTGCTCGCAACCACGCTGCAATGCTCGGTAGGCGTGCTGCTGGCTATCCTGGTGAACCAGAAAGATCTGCGCTTTAAGCCGCTTATCCGCACCATCTTTATTCTGCCGTGGGCGGTGCCGGGCTTTGTCACCATTCTGGTATTTGCCGGGATGTTCAACGACTCCTTCGGGGTGATTAACAATGCGATTCTGGCCTTCTTTGGCATTGCGCCAAAAGCCTGGATGACCGACCCGTTCTGGACCAAAACGGCGCTGATTATGATGCAGACCTGGCTCGGCTTCCCGTTTGTGTTCGCCATGACCACCGGCGTGTTGCAGGCGATCCCGGAAGATCTGTATGAAGCGGCCACCATGGACGGCGCCAGCAGTGCGACCAAGCTGCGCACCATTACGCTGCCGCTGGTGCTGTACTCGATTGCGCCGATCCTTATCACGCAATACACCTTTAACTTCAATAACTTCAACATTATCTATCTGTTTAACAACGGCGGGCCGGCGGTTGTCGGGTCGAATGCGGGTGGGACCGACATTCTGGTGTCGTGGATCTACAAACTGACGATGTCCTCTTCGCAGTACGCGATAGCGGCAACCATCACCATCCTGCTGTCGATTTTCGTCGTCGGCCTGGCGCTGTGGCAGTTCCGCGCCACCAAATCTTTCAAAAACGACGACATGGCGTAAGGGACGTAACAATGGCTCAATCACCAAGTATTAAACGTGAGAAGTGGGTACGCCTCTCGCTCTCCTGGCTGGTTATCGTGCTGGTGTCGACGATCATCATTTATCCGCTGGTGTGGACGGTCGGGGCATCATTCAATGCGGGTAACAGCCTGCTCAGCTCGTCGATAATTCCGGAGAACTTCTCGGTCCAGCATTACGCCGACCTGTTTAACGGTCAGGTGAACTACATGACCTGGTACTGGAACTCGATGAAAATCAGCTTCCTGACCATGGTGCTGACCTTAATCAGCGTCAGTTTTACGGCCTATGCCTTCTCGCGCTTTCGCTTTAAGGGGCGCCAGAACGGCTTGATGCTGTTCCTGCTGCTACAGATGATCCCGCAGTTTTCGGCGCTGATAGCCATCTTTGTGCTGTCGCAGCTTCTGGGGTTAATCAACAGCCATCTGGCGCTGGTGCTGATTTACGTCGGTGGCATGATCCCGATGAACACCTATCTGATGAAAGGCTATCTTGATGCCATTCCGAAAGATCTGGATGAATCCGCGCGCATGGACGGGGCCAGTAACTTCCGTATCTTCATCGAGATCATCATGCCGCTGTCCAAACCGATTGTGGCCGTGGTGGCGCTGTTTTCCTTTACCGGGCCGCTGGGGGATTTCATCCTCTCCAGCACCATCTTGCGCACCCCGGACAAATACACCTTACCCATCGGGCTTTATAACCTGGTGGCGCAAAAAATGGGTGCCAGTTACACCACCTATGCGGCAGGCGCGGTACTGATTGCTGTGCCAGTCGCGATCCTCTATCTGGCGTTGCAAAAATACTTCGTCTCTGGCCTGACCTCCGGGAGTACCAAAGGATAATCATGAAAAGACTCAAACCCGCCTTGCTTGCTGTTTGCCTCTCATGTGGCCTTGCCGCGAGTGCTTTTGCCGCGGATGCGGTGAAATCCCGTCCGTTTAACGCCATGCCTGCGGATTTTATTAAGGGCGCGGATATTTCGACCCTGCTGGAAGCAGAACAGCACGGCGCGAAGTTTTATAACCAAAGCGGTCAGCAGCAGGATGCGATAGCGATCCTCAAAGCGAATGGCGTGAACTATGTGCGCCTGCGTTTGTGGGTTGACCCGCAGGATGCCGAAGGCAATACCTACGGCGGCGGCAGTAACAATCTGGAAAACACGATTAAGCTTGCGAAGCGCGTGAAAGCGCAGGGCATGAAGCTGCTGCTTGATTTCCATTACAGCGATTTCTGGACCGACCCGGGTAAACAGTTCAAACCGAAAGCCTGGGAAAAGATGGATTACCCACAGCTCAAAACGGCGATCCATGACTACACCCGCGACACCATTGCCCGCTTTAAGAAAGAGGGCGTGCTGCCGGACATGGTGCAGATCGGTAACGAAATCAACGGCGGAATGCTGTGGCCAGAAGGGAAAAGCTGGGGGCAGGGCGGCGGCGAGTTTGATCGCCTGGCCGGGCTACTCAACGCCGCCATTGGCGGGATGAAAGAGAACCTGACTGGCGGCGAGCATGTGAAAATCATGCTGCACCTGGCAGAAGGCACCAAGAATGACACCTTCCGCTGGTGGTTTGATGAAATCACCAAACGCGACGTCCCGTTCGATATTATCGGCCTGTCGATGTACACCTACTGGAACGGCCCGCTCAGCGCGCTCAAAAGCAATATGGATGACATCAGCAAACGCTATAACAAAGACGTGATCGTGGTGGAAGCGGCCTACGGCTATACGCTGGATAACTGTGATAACGCCGAAAACAGTTTCCAGGCCAAAGAAGAGAAGGACGGCGGCTATCCGGGCACCGTTCAGGGCCAGTACGATTATATTCACGATTTAATGCAGTCCGTCATCGACGTGCCTGACCATCGCGGGAAAGGTATTTTCTATTGGGAGCCGACCTGGATTGCCGTTCCCGGTACCACCTGGGCGACCAAAACCGGCATGAAATATATCCATGATGAATGGAAAGAGGGAAATGCCCGCGAAAATCAGGCGTTATTTGATTGCAAAGGAAAAGTGCTGCCGTCAATAACGGTATTTAAATAGTTTTTAATCTTCATTCAGGATGTTTTTATGATGAATAAATTTGCGCCTTTAAGTTCAAAGGTCGCTGTGTTATTGCATGGCGCCGACTATAACCCGGAGCAATGGGAGAATTACCCCGGTATTATTGAAAAAGATATCGCCATGATGAAGCAGGCGAAATGTAATGTCATGTCGGTCGGGATATTTAGCTGGGCGAAACTTGAACCTCGTGAGGGGGAATATGATTTCGTCTGGCTGGACACTATTATTGAAAAACTTTATGCGGCGGGTATTCATATTTTCCTGGCGACGCCAACCGGCGCACGTCCGGCATGGATGTCGCAAAAATACCCGGAAGTGCTGCGCGTGGGGCGCAACCGCGTGCCTGCACTGCATGGCGGGCGTCATAACCACTGCATGACGTCTCCGGTGTATCGCGACAAAACGCTGAAAATCAACAGCCTGCTGGCGGAACGCTATTCGCAGCACCCGGCGGTGCTGGGCTGGCATATTTCGAATGAATACGGTGGGGAATGCCACTGTAACCTGTGTCAGGAACGTTTCCGCGACTGGCTGAAGGCTCGCTATAAAACCCTGGATGCTCTGAATCATGCGTGGTGGAGCACCTTCTGGAGCCATACCTACACCGACTGGTCACAGATTGAGTCACCGTCACCGCAGGGAGAGGTGTCGATCCACGGCCTGAACCTCGACTGGCGACGTTTTAATACGGCGCAGGTGACCGATTTCTGCCGCCATGAAGTGGCCCCGCTGAAAGCCGCGAATGCGGAACTGCCGGTGACGACCAACTTCATGGAGTATTTCTACGATTACGACTACTGGCAGCTGGCCGAAGCGATCGACTTTATCTCCTGGGACAGCTACCCGATGTGGCACAGGGAAAAAGACGAAACGCAGCTTGCCTGCTACACCGCCATGTATCACGACATGATGCGCAGCCTGAAGGGCGGCAAACCCTTTGTGCTGATGGAGTCCACGCCGAGCACCACCAACTGGCAGCCGACCAGCAAGCTGAAAAAACCGGGGATGCATATTCTCTCCTCGATGCAGGCGGTGGCCCACGGTGCTGATGCGGTGCAGTACTTCCAGTGGCGCAAGAGCCGCGGGTCGGTGGAGAAATTCCACGGGGCGATTATCGACCATGTGGGTCACCTGGATACCCGCGTCGGACGGGAAGTGACGCGCCTTGGCGAAATGCTTGAACGTATGCCGGATGTCGTGGGCTGCCGTACTGAAGCCCGGGTGGCGATTATCTTCGACCAGCAAAACCGCTGGGCGCTGGACGATGCCGAAGGGCCGCGCAACAAGGGAATGGAGTACGAGAAAACCGTTAACGAGCACTATCGCCCATTCTGGGAGCAGGGTATCGCGGTGGATATCATCGATGCTGACTGCGATCTCAGCCCGTACGCGCTGGTCATCGCGCCAATGCTTTATATGGTGCGTGAAGGCTTTGCCGAACGTGCAGAGGCCTTTGTCGCTGCGGGCGGGCATCTGGTGACGACCTACTGGAGTGGGGTGGTGAATGAAACGGATCTTTGCCATCTGGGCGGGTTCCCGGGGCCGCTGCGTAAGCTGGTAGGGATCTGGGCTGAGGAGATTGATTGTCTGGATGACGGCGAACGTAACCTCGTCCAGGGGCTGGCGGGTAATGCGGCAGGGTTGCAGGGGCCGTATCAGGTTCGTCATCTGTGCGAGCTGATCCATGCTGAGTCCGCACAGGTGCTGGCGACCTACCGTGACGACTTTTATGCTGGTCGGCCTGCCGTCACGGTGAACCGCTTTGGTAAAGGTAAAGCGTGGCACGTGGCATCGCGCAACGATCTGCCGTTCCAGCGTGATTTCTTCGCCGCCATTATCAATGAGCTGGCGCTGCCCCGGGCCATCGACGGCGATTTCCCGCCGGGTGTCGTCGCAACAGCGCGCACGGATGGTGAAACCACCTGGGTGTTTGTGCAGAACTTTACCGCCCAGCAGCAGCTTATTACGTTGCCGCAGGGGTATACCGACTGCATGACAGACGCCACCGCTGCGGGCGATACCGTGCTGCTGGCGTGGGACTGCCGGGTGCTCAGGCGTAAAGCGTAAGTACCGCCCGGCGGCGCTGCGCTTGCACGGGCCTACAAAACCCGTAGGCCGGGTAAGCGCAGCGCCACCCGGCAACAAGGCACAGAACGCCTGCTCCTCGAGCAGGCATTTTTTTATCTGTATAAAAGCGAGGTATTTATGGACAGTCAAATTACTCAGCGTTTAATTCCTGCATTTGGTGGCGACGATAATATCGAGCATGTCGAAGCCTGTATTACCCGTCTGCGTGTGACGGTAAAAGATTTAAATAGGGTTAATTCAAAGGCGTTACAGGAGGAGGGGGCGCTTGGCGTGATTATTATCGGTCAGCAGGTTCATGCGATATTTGGCCGACAGTCTGATACCTTGCGTCAGTTATTAGACAAGCACTTTAATCATTAAATATAAAAAAGGGATAGCCAAAATAATGGCTATCCCGAAACAGGGGAATAGACTGCCAGTTGTTGGAGATACAATAACGATTAACGCATTTTAAAAATTAATTACCACCAGGCTTCGACCTGCACGCCAAAGTTCCAGGTATTATTCGCGGTACCATCTTCGAAGGATTGCCCTTTCTCAGAATCATTCAGGTAAGACGCAAATACGCGCAGCTCAGGACGCGACATAAAGTCGGGGCCATCGGCCAGACCCAGAGCAATGGTGTACTTCTCGCCGCTCTGCTTGTATTTCGAGCCGTCGGTATAGGTATCTTCCTGGTAGAAGCCACCCACTTCGCCAATCAGACGGACATATTCCGTAAACTGATACTGGGCGCGGCCGACCAGCGAAACAAGGCGTGATTTGTCAGTGTACTGCGTGGTGTCATCCGCCGAGCCCCAGGTTAACACGTGGTTAAACGAGAATTTGTCGGTGATCGGAATCAGGCCGGTATTGATCACGCGGTAGCCTGTCGCATCGTTGACGTAGTTCCACATGTCATACCAGCCGCCACCCTGTGACACCATGTTCTGCGCCAGACCCTTGTTAGCGTACTGCAACACCAGCTTGTTATAGCCACCAAACATATCCTGGCTGATCTCACCGGTGACCATCACGCCGTTATCGGCGTCATACAGCCCACCATAGTCCTTCTGCTTGTTGGTAGGGTTTGGCATGGCGTAATCGATACCCACTTCTGTCCATGCCCCTGCCCACGGTTTCCAGCCCGCGTAGCGAAGATCGATATAGTTGATGTTCACGTCGTTATCACCGTCCACACGGTAATCCACGTCGTTAGCATCGCCACGGATCCAGGCCACGGAAACGGCGCCCGGGCCGAGGGTATAGTTCTCAATACCTGCACCGGAGCCGGAGATGTTCCAGTATTTGGTATCAATGATGTGCAGGTCATGGCGCTGGTAGTAGCGCTTACCGCCCCAAATCACCGCATTCGGATCGCCCGGGATCAGACCTTTGATCTGGAGATTTAACTGGCGCAGACCAAACTGAGCATCGTCACCAAAGGTGGTTTCGTTATCGTTTGAACCGTCAGAGACCATACTCACCATGCTGTCGAGGTAGAAGCTGACGTCGTTCTTTTTGTACACCTCAGAACCCAGCTCCAGCTCGCCGTAGGTATCGGCTTCGTTACCCAGACGGCCAATTTTATTTTTTTGCCACTCCTCCATCCCACCATCCCGTGAGACGCCCACACCGGAGCGAAGATATCCATGAAAATCAATCGGTACAGAAGACGCTGCAAACAGCGAAGGAGACGCTAACGCGGCAGCCAACGCAACGGATACAGATCGGATCGTCGTGTTCATTGTTACCCTCTTATTGTTTTGTAATACGTTCACAAATCCGCAGTCATAAAATGCCTAAACCTGTTAACTGGCAATTACGCGATCGTGAATGTGTGATTAAGTGCAAATAAAATAGACAATTTTGTTACGATTAATGAGATGTGACATGAAATGTGGCATTGTGAGCGTAATACTTTTTGATGGTGTTAGGCGCATGAAAAGTTAGCAGGGTGCGTTTTTTTACATCGCCCCTGTTACAATCAGCGCATAACAACATAAGGAACCGGACCATGAAGTCGAAAAGCGCGACGTTAGAGGATGTGGCACGCCATGCGGGCGTCTCCTATCAGACCGTGTCCAGGGTACTGAATAAATCTGCCAATGTATCCGAAGCCACGCGTCACAAGGTGGAGAAATCCATAGAGTTATTGCGGTATGTTCCAAACCGACTGGCCCAGCAGCTGGTGGGCAAGCAGACCCAGACGGTTGGGCTGGTGACCATTTCGCTGGCCTTACACGCCCCTTCACAGGTGGCGGCAGCGGTCAAACGCTACGCCAATATGGAAGGATACCAGGTGCTGATCTCAATGATTGATGAGAACGTCAACCATAGCATCCAGGATTCCATTAACGAGCTGAAGTCTCAACGGGTCAGCAAAGTGATTGTCAACGTCCCGCTGGAGGCCGAAGAGGCGCAGAAAATCGCAACGGACAACGACGATATTGTCTGCCTGTTTCTCGATGTTGACCCGTACAGTTCCGTGTTTAACGTTTCGTTTAACCCGGCAGATGGCACGCGTGCCAGCGTCAAATATCTCTATGAACTCGGCCATAGGGAGATTGCCCTGCTGGCCGGGCCGGAGTCTTCTGTGTCGGCACAGCTGAGGCTGAAAAGCTGGATCGAAACGCTGAAAGGCTATGGTCTGGAGCCGGCAACGGTCATTCGCGGTAACTGGGATGCACAAAGCGGCTATTCCGGTGCCCTGCAAATGCTGCGTGAAACGGCACAATTTTCCGCCGTGCTGGTCGCTAACGACCAGATGGCGCTTGGCGTACTGAGCGCTTTCCACCAGCAGCAAATTTCCATCCCGGCGGAGAAGTCGGTGATTGGTTACGATGGCACCTACGAAAGCTCGTTCTTCTACCCGGCGTTAACCACGGTATCGCTCGATCTGGATTTGCAGGGTAAAGAGGCTGTGCGCCGCATTCTGGATAGCGGCGACGACAATGCGCTGCGCATGTCGTCGATTCTGCCTGCCCGGCTGGTGGTGCGCCAGTCTACCGGGGCGAAAGGGGAGAAGGGGAAAAACCTGCAAGCGTTGGCTCAGCAGCTGCGCGAGATCGCGCATCAGCTGGGTGATATGTAACGGCGTGGGCACCTCTGGCAGAGGTGCCCTTAGTATTACTCCAGCCCCAGCGTGTACTGGGCAATCTTGAAGTAGATAATCAGCCCGGTACCGTCAATAAGTGTGGCGATAAACGGAGCCGACACCACGGCAGGATCGATGCCGCAGCGCTTGAGTACCATTGGGATCACGGACGAAACAATGGCGCTCCACAGCGTAATGCAGACCAGCGTCAGGCTGACGATAAGGGTAATTTCCATCCCGATGCCCATCATCCAGGCGCGGACGCAGCCCGCCAGCCCCAGAGTGACAGCAATCATTAACGAGGTGCTCATCTCTTTTCGCAGCACCCGCCCGACGTCGCGTAAATGCACTTCGCCCAGCGCCATCGCACGCACCAGCGTGGAGGTGATCTGCGTGCCACTGTTGCCGCCGGTACCAATCAGCAGAGGAATAAAGAACGCCAGGGCGATGGCGGATTCCAGCGCCTCTTCAAAATGCTGGATAACCGAGCTGGTATAGGCTTCGGCGATAAACAACAGCAGCAGCCAGACGGCGCGTTTTTTCCACAGGCTAAATGGACTGGTTTCCAGATAGGGTTTCTCCAGCGGCAGCGTGGCACCCTGGCGCTGGGCATCTTCGGTAACGTCATCTTCCAGCAGATGCGCGATTTCACGCTCGGTGAGGCACCCGACCAGCTTGCCGTGCGTGACCACCGGAACCACATCCGCCCCGCCGTGAGCCAGCAATCCGGCAACGTCTGAACGTTCATCTTCCGGTTTCAGCTGAATAAACTCCGAAATCATCAGCGCCCTGACCGGCTGCACCGTATCGGCGGTCTGTAATAATTGACGCACGGCAATCATGCCCGCCAGACGCCCCTGATCTTCGATAAAAACATGTGACGGAATATCATCATCTTTTAATTTTTCGAAAAACTGTTCACGTGCCAGCGCCACGCATAATGAAATATCGAGAACGATAAAATCGGTATTCATATATTGCGCGACTGCGCTTTCATTGAATGCCAGATTATTGTTGTGAATGGAGTAAGACATAGTAAATTCCCTTTGAAGAATAAAATCTCTCAGGGGCGAGCAAGACAGGGCATGTCGAAGAGGAGATCCCCACGTCCTGGGTTCAGCACTGTACACCGTATCCCGCAAGGGAAGTTATACTGACAAAGCCTTGATTCGACAGTGCCTGTTTTACCCTGTGCCGGTTCTCTCGAACCCACCAGAGCGATAACGTGTATTTGTACAGGAGCCTCGCCATAACGAGATCGT
>Ga0153918_1000212_pt1 | contig 35286 bp, 29 predicted proteins | sample TSFL002MetaG_FD_104687 | JGI IMG/M metagenome (GOLD analysis project Ga0153918, IMG submission 104687) | Attine ant fungus gardens microbial communities from Florida, USA - TSFL002 MetaG | ecosystem: Host-associated > Fungi > Mycelium > Unclassified | place: USA: Florida, Paynes Creek Historic... | reverse complement strand
GTCAACATGACAGCTTTACGATGGGGCTATAGCTCAGCTGGGAGAGCGCTTGCATGGCATGCAAGAGGTCAGCGGTTCGATCCCGCTTAGCTCCACCAAACTCTGAACCCAACAGAGTGCGGTATGTAAAGTAACATGTGGGGCTATAGCTCAGCTGGGAGAGCGCTTGCATGGCATGCAAGAGGTCAGCGGTTCGATCCCGCTTAGCTCCACCAAAATTTGAACCCTCGTCGAAAGACGGGGGTTTTTTTATGCTTTTGTAACATCTACGCACGGCTTTTGTTGCAAGTAATGGTGTGTTCCTATACCTCACCTCAATCCGGCTTCAGAAAACGGTCTATTTATAGACTTGATCTTGCTTCGCGCAATTAATAAACCTATTATCCGTCCGGTCAATGAATAATAGCGGGAAATAGTTTATTCACCTTAATGAAAAGTAAAAATGTCAATAATGTAAAGATATTTATGATTGCGTTACTGCTTTGTCTGATTGCGGTTCCGTTTTCTCGTTATATCTCACCGCGAGCAATAGTTAACGGTCATGATGTTTATTTGGCATGGTTACCATTGAGTGTGATGCTGGCCGTTATTTTATTGTTTGGCCGCCGCGCAATTATTCCTATCCTGTTAAGTTTTACTGCTGCTAATATTTACAATATTAATTTAGCACCGCTACAACATTTAGTTTTGCTGTTTTGTCAGACTTTCTCCGTCTTTGCCGCTTGTGGCGTGATCCGTCTGGTGCTGGGCAAGCGCTGGCGCCATAGTGTGCCCAATAAGTACATCGGCATACGTATATTCTGGCTCGGTTTTATGGTGCCGATAGGCATTAAGCTATCGATGTATCTGGCGGGCTATTTATTTGATTTCCCGGTGACTATCTCCACATTCTTCGGCGAAGGCACTGCAATTTATAACGTTGTTGATATTCAGAGCCTGATATGTGCCGCGCTCATATTTACAATGATGTTTTACTACCCCTTAAGAATGATAATTAGTCCCCGGTACGCCGTATCATTCTGGCGACAAAGTCTTAAACCATTACTCCTGAATAAACAACCTATTTATATAGTAATCTGGCTAATGGTTTTGGTGTTTATTGTTGCAGTTTTGTACGCTCCACTGGAGTCACCGATAATTGCGGGTTATTTAATGCCCATCATATTTATCCTCTTTACGCTTGGGATCAGCCGCCTGAGCTACGCGCTTATCTCGCTGCTGTGGGCGACGTCTGCACTGTTACTGCTGACGTACAATTATAACTTCCTCAACGGTGTGGAATCGGGATACTCCCTCTCCTTTATCCTGTCGGTACTGATCTCTTTCGCTATTTGTTTGCTCTATATGTCGAGAATTTACCGACGCAGTGAATGGATGAAACGAGGCTGGCAGAAGAGGGCATTAACCGATCCGCTGACCGGACTGCCCAACATTCGTGCGCTCGAGGATTACCTGCATCTCCATCCTGATGCGAAGATCTGCTGCTTGCGAATGGACAACCTGGAGTTCCTGAGTCGACACTACGGCATTCTCATGCGCGTGCATTGCAAGCGCATGATTACGGCCTCCCTCCGGCCGCTGATGCAGAAAGATGAACAACTGTTCCAGTTACCCGGCAGTGAACTGGTGCTGGTTATGCTGGGGCCGGGAACGGCTGAGCGCTTACAGCATATGGTTGATCAGCTGAACAGCCGTAAAATCTTCTGGAACAACACCGGGCTGGATATTGAGTTTGGCGCATCCTGGGGTGAGATTGAAAACGGTGAAAATCTCCATCACACCCTGGGGCAGCTGAGCTGGCTCTCTGAGCAGTCTTGTGCAACGCATAATGTGCTGGCACTGACCAACAGCCTTGAAACCGTTTCAGGGCAAACCACCGACAGAGTGTTGATGTTAGGGCGTATCAAACGTGCGCTCGACGCGGGCGGTATCCGTTTGTACGCCCAGCCGATCCAGAATGCTGCCGGAAAGGGCTATCACGAGATCCTGACCCGGATCGAGAGTGATGGCGAAATCATTACGCCTGACCGTTTTATCCCACTGATTGCCCAGTTCAACCTGAGCCATCGGTTCGATTTGAGCGTGGTAGAGAACTTACTGGCATGGCTGCGTGATAACCCGGTATCGCATGACAAAACCCGGTTTTCCGTTAACCTTATGCCGTTGACGTTGATGCAAAAAGAGGTTGCAAACGAGATTATCACGCTCTTCGAACACTATCGGGTTCCGCCTCATGCTGTTGTGATTGAGATAACCGAAGAGCAGGCATTCTCGAATTCAGGAACCAGCATCAAGAACATTCAGCAACTAAGGGATTATGGTTTCCGTATTGCAATTGATGACTTTGGCACAGGGTATGCCAATTACGAACGCCTCAAGCGCCTTCAGGCCGATATCATCAAGATTGATGGCTGTTTTGTAAAAGACATCTGTAGCGACAGCATGGACGCGATGATTGTGCAGTCAATTTGCAATCTGGCGAAAACGAAGTCGTTGTGTGTGGTTGCTGAATTTGTTGAAACGCCGGAACAGCGCGAGATGTTGCTTCGCTTTGGCGTGGACTATTTGCAGGGATACTTGCTGGGTAAACCTGTGCCGCTTAGCGAACTACAGGCATAAAAAAACCGGGAGCACAGGCCCCCGGTTTTTTTTGGTCTGGATTTACAGTACCAGTGCTGCGATAGAAGCAGACAGTACGCTTACCAGGGTAGAACCGTAAACCAGTTTCAGGCCGAAGCGAGAAACCACGTTACCTTGCTCTTCGTTCAGGCCTTTAATCGCACCCGCGATGATGCCGATAGAAGAGAAGTTGGCGAAGGAGACCAGGAACACAGAGATAATGCCTTCAGCGCGTGGAGACAGCGTGCCGGCAATTTTCTGCAGATCCATCATCGCAACGAATTCGTTGGAAACCAGTTTGGTGGCCATGATGCTACCAACCTGCAACGCTTCGCTTGCCGGAACACCCATTACCCATGCAACCGGATAGAAGATGTAGCCCAGGATGCCCTGGAAGGAAATACCCAGGACCGCAGCGAACAGTGCGTTCAGTGCAGAAATCAGCGCGATAAAGCCGATCAGCATTGCCGCAACGATAATCGCAACTTTGAAACCTGCCAGAATGTACTCGCCCAACATTTCGAAGAAGCTCTGACCTTCATGCAGATTTGCCATCTGCAGGTTCTCTTCGCCTTCTTCAACACGGTATGGGTTGATCAGGGACAGCACGATAAAGGTGCTGAACATGTTCAGAACCAGAGCTGCAACAACGTATTTTGGTTCCAGCATTGTCATGTACGCGCCCACGATAGACATGGAAACGGTAGACATCGCCGTGGCTGCCATGGTGTACATACGGTTGCGGGACATTTTGCCCAGAATGTCTTTATACGCGATGAAGTTCTCAGACTGACCCAGGATCAGGGAACTTACTGCGTTGAAGGATTCCAGTTTGCCCATACCGTTGACTTTAGACAGCACAGTACCAATTGCGCGGATAACGATAGGCAGAACACGGATGTGTTGCAGAATACCAATCAGCGCAGAGATGAAGACGATAGGGCACAGCACTTTCAGGAAGAAGAATGCCAGGCCTTCGTCGTTCATTTTACCGAAGACAAAGTTAGTCCCTTCGTTGGCGAATCCGAGCAGTTTTTCGAACATTTCGGAGAAGCCTTTCACGAAGCCAAGCCCCACGTTGGAGTTCAGGAAGAACCACGCGAGTAAAACTTCAATAACGAGAAGCTGAACAACATAGCGGATGCGGATTTTTTTGCGGTCATGGCTGACCAATAACGCAAGCGCAGTAACGACAACGAGTGCCAGGACAAAGTGAAGGACGCGGTCCATATTTGCTCCAAATTTGAGGCAGGTTTAATTTCCGTGCACATTCTATGTAACAAGCGTAAAGAAAACGAGATCAAAGCCACACTATAGTCACATCCTGTGACGAGTCTCAAAAATAGTGATCAACAAGACATTTTTGTTATGTTAGGTAAATGAGTGAAAAGTTAAGCTTGTGTGCTACGCTTCACAAAAGACTGCGCGATTTCACATTCTGTGAGGCCGCACCAGCGAACCTGCCCATCTATCGTTCAAAGCTATCAGAGAAATCACACAAAACGTTTTAAATGATCTTGATAATCATTCTCATTTTGTTAGCATTAAACATAGCAAAGGCTATATTTCCAGAGGCAGAAATGACAAACAGTCGCGTAGAGGGTAGCAGTGGCAGAGCAGCGCGCAAGTTGCGGTTCGCATTAATGGGACCTGCGTTCATTGCTGCCATTGGCTATATCGATCCGGGTAATTTTGCGACCAATATTCAGGCCGGGGCGAGCTTCGGCTATAAGCTGCTGTGGGTTGTCGTCTGGGCAAACCTGATGGCAATGCTGATTCAGATGCTCTCCGCGAAGCTTGGGATTGCCACAGGTAAAAATCTGGCAGAACAGATCCGCGACCATTATCCACGCCCGGCCGTCTGGCTTTACTGGGTCCAGGCCGAAATCATTGCGATGGCAACGGATCTGGCTGAATTTATCGGGGCGGCTATAGGGTTTAAACTGATACTCGGCGTTTCTCTGTTACAGGGTGCGGTGCTGACCGGGATTGCCACTTTCCTTATCCTGATGTTGCAGCGTCGCGGGCAAAAGCCGCTCGAAAAAGTGATTGGCGGCCTGCTGCTGTTTGTGGCTGCGGCTTATATTGTGGAGTTAATTTTCTCACAGCCTGATCTGGCACAGCTTAGTAAAGGGATGGTTATCCCAAGCCTGCCAACTTCTGAAGCGGTATTCCTGGCTGCGGGTGTTCTGGGTGCCACTATTATGCCGCACGTGATTTACCTTCACTCTTCATTAACGCAGCACCTGCACGGCGGGACACGTCAGCAGCGTTATTCTGCGACCAAATGGGATGTCGGTATCGCGATGACGATTGCCGGGTTTGTGAATCTGGCGATGATGGCAACCGCCGCCGCCGCGTTTCATTTTAACGGGCACACGGGAATTGCCGATCTTGATGAGGCGTATCTGACACTGGAACCTTTGCTGAGCCATGCCGCTGCCACCGTATTTGGGTTGAGCCTGGTTGCTGCTGGCCTGTCTTCGACCGTGGTCGGCACCCTGGCAGGGCAGGTGGTTATGCAGGGATTCGTGCGCTTTCACATCCCGCTGTGGGTGCGCCGTTCCGTCACCATGCTGCCATCCTTTATCGTGATCCTGATGGGGCTTGATCCAACGCGTATTCTGGTCATGAGCCAGGTACTTCTGAGCTTTGGTATTGCACTGGCGCTGGTTCCGCTGCTGATCTTTACCAGCAACAAATCTTTAATGGGCGATCTGGTTAATACCACGCTGGTGAAACGCACTGGCTGGGCCATTGTGGTTGTGGTGGTGGCGCTCAACCTGTGGTTGTTGATTGGGACAATCCTGGGGTTATAGAAATACGAAAGGAGCCAAAAGGCTCCTTTCTGTTTTAGTGGTGGTGACCATGGCCGTGGCCGCGTCCCCAACCTCCGCGACGATCGTCACGGTCGTCCCACCCTTCGCGATAGCCGCGCTCGTAGGCTTTTCGGTTATCCCAGCCACGATGGCGACCATTATCATGTTTCCACCAGCGATCTCTACGCCATTCATAGTGACGATGCCAGTAATCACGGTCGCGCCAGCCGCCACCGTCCCAGTAGTTACCATAATTATCGCGATCGCCAATTTGTAATTTTACTGATGGCAACAGGGTGATTTCGCCCGCATTTGCAACCAGCGGTGCCGCAGCCATTAAAACCGCAGCCAGAATCAGTGACCTGAACATACTCTTCTCCTTCACGATCGGGGCCGTCGTGCGGCCTGTTAACGCAATATTACGGGGCGGTAAAGCCCCGTTTCATCGCCTCAACTCCTAAATCACAAATGAGAGCACGTTTTGCTAAAAATGGTTTTAATTTGACCGGTTAAGGATATCGTCGATAGTGGCCAGCTCTTGTGCGGAGAACTGGCGATTCTCGAGCATCCCGACCGCATCATCAATTTGCGACGTTTTACTCGCGCCAATCAGTACGGACGTTACCGCATCGTGGCGCAATACCCATGCCAGAGCCATTTGCGACAGCTTCTGGCCGCGGCTTTCCGCCAGTGCGTTCAGCGCCACAACCTTTAACCGTTTTTCTTCGGTTAACTGGTCAGGGTTAAGGAACTGGCTGCCGCTGGCCGCGCGTGAGTCCTGCGGAATACCATGCAGATAGCGGTTAGTCAGCTGCCCACCCGCCAGCGGCGAGAAGGGTATACACCCGACACCTTTCTCTTTCAGAACGTCCAGCAATCCCGCTTCCGGCGCGCGCTCAAACATGGAGTATTTAGGCTGGTGGATAACACAAGGCGTGCCGAGATCGTTAAGAATATCAATCGCTTTACGTGCCAGTTCTGCCGGATAGTTGGATAACCCAACGTACAGGGCTTTCCCCTGACGCACCACGTGGTCAAGCGCTTTCATGGTCTCCTGAAGTGGTGTTTCAGGATCAGGGCGGTGGTGATAGAAGATATCGACGTATTCAAGCCCCATACGCTTAAGGCTTTGATCCAGACTTGAGATCAGATATTTGCGTGAGCCCCAGTCACCGTAAGGGCCGTCCCACATGGTGTAGCCCGCTTTGGTGGAAATAATTAACTCGTCACGCCAGGGAAGAAAATCTTCCTGCAAAATCCGCCCGAAATTGCGTTCGGCTGAGCCAGGAGGTGGGCCGTAGTTGTTGGCAAGATCAAAATGGGTGATGCCCAAATCGAAAGCCCGCTGTAAAAGTTGACGGCTGTTTTCAATGAGCGTGGTGTCACCAAAGTTATGCCAGAGCCCCAGAGAGATGGCCGGTAACTTAAGCCCTGTTTGGCCGCAACGGCGGTACTGCATTGTCTGATAACGATTTTTGTCAGGCTGATAACCCATTCTCGTGACCCCTGGCGCTGAAAAGAAAAACGAGTGTATACGTTTACACTCGCATGAAGAAAAAGAGCATAACGCAGCCTTTTTTGTAAAGCATTCTTTCCATGCCCATCTTGTTGCCAATTCTGGACAGCCATCACGCTTCTTTAATACTCAAAGTGAGGTCAACATAAGAAGGATACCTGTCATGCGTACCCCATACTGCGTCGCCGATTACCTGCTGGACCGTCTAACAGATTGTGGAGCCGATCATCTGTTTGGCGTGCCAGGCGACTATAATTTGCAGTTTCTCGACCACGTGATAGACAGCCCGGATATCTGTTGGGTGGGCTGTGCAAATGAGCTGAATGCATCTTACGCCGCCGACGGCTATGCCCGATGTAAGGGCTTTGCCGCGCTGCTGACGACGTTTGGCGTCGGTGAGTTAAGTGCCATGAATGGCATTGCTGGCAGCTTTGCCGAGTATGTTCCGGTGTTGCATATTGTCGGTGCGCCGGGCATGGCTTCTCAGCAACGAGGCGAGCTGTTACACCACACTCTGGGTGATGGAGATTTCCGCCATTTTTACCATATGAGTGAACCTGTCACTGTCGCCCAGGCGATCCTTACCGAACAAAATGCCTGCTATGAAATAGACCGGGTACTCACCACCATGCTGCGTGAGCGCCGTCCTGGCTATCTGATGTTGCCCGCTGATGTGGCAAAAAAAGCAGCCACCCCGCCTGTAACCGCTCTCACCTATAAGCCTGCTCATGCCGATAATGGCTGCCTGAAAGCATTTCGTGAGGCCGCCCAGAACCGGATCGCCAGCAGCAAGCGAACGGCTCTGCTGGCCGATTTTCTGGTCCTGCGCCACGGGCTTAAGCACGCGCTTCAGAAGTGGGTGAAAGAGGTACCGATGGCTCACGCAACCATGCTGATGGGCAAGGGGATTTTTGATGAGCGTCAGCCGGGTTTTTACGGAACCTACAGTGGATCGGCAAGTGCTGATGCCGCGAAAGAAGCGATTGAAGGCGCGGATACAGTCCTGTGCATCGGCACGCGTTTTACCGATACCCTGACCGCCGGTTTTACCCATCAGCTTACCCCTGCGCAAACCATTGAAGTTCAGCCTCATGCATCCCGCGTGGGCGATATCTGGTTTACTGGTATCCCGATGATCCAGGCGATAGAAACGCTGGCCGAGCTTTGCAAACAGCACATTACCGGGCCGGTTGCGCCTGCTACGCATCATGCATTTTCACCGGCGGCTCAGGACAGTGAACTGACGCAGGAAAGTTTCTGGAGCACCCTGCAAACCTTTATCCGTCCCGGTGACATCATCCTGGCAGATCAGGGGACCTCTGCTTTTGGTGCATTCGCGCTGCGCTTACCATCAGATGTGAATTTTATCGTTCAGCCGCTGTGGGGATCGATTGGATACACACTGGCAGCCGCGTTTGGCGCTCAGACGGCGTGCCCCCAGCGCCGCGTGATTGTGCTTACGGGCGATGGTGCCGCACAGCTGACCATCCAGGAGATGGGATCTATGCTGCGCGATAAACAGCGGCCGATAATCCTGGTGCTGAATAACGAGGGGTATACGGTGGAAAGGGCGATCCACGGACCAGAGCAACGGTACAACGATATTGCCCTGTGGAACTGGACGCAAATTCCGCAGGCGCTCAGCCTGAATCCACAGGCCGAGTGCTGGCGAGTGAGCGAGGTCGAACAACTGGCGGATGTACTAGAAAAAGTGGCGCACCACGAGCGGCTTTCGCTGATTGAGGTCATGCTACCGAAGGCCGATATCCCGCCGCTGCTCGGTGCCATCACCAAAGCCCTGGAGGCGCGCAACAGAGCCTGATTATTTGTCGTTTCGCCAGGCCATCATCATCGGTTTGCCCGCCAGCAGGAGCCAGGCGGGCAACATCACGATACATAACAGTGGGATAAGCGTGGCGTCCGGTACCACTACGGCAGCCATAAACAGGCTGAGCCACGCATCGCGCGTCACGACCAGAACCAGCCCCAGAATAGAACAGGAAACAGTAATCGCCGCCGGAACTGCATCTACATGCTCGTGCAGCATCAGCCCCAGCGCCACGCCGATAAACACAGCCGGGAAGATACGCCCACCGCGAAAACCACACGCTGCTGCCACAACCAGCGCGGCCAGTTTCACCAGTGCAAACAACAGATAATCTGACACGCTAAACACCTGGCTGAAGGCCAGTTGCTGCATCTCATCCAGACCTTTAAACAGCGTTACCGGCCCGCCGATAGCGCCCAAAATGCCAAGAATTAGACCGCCGACACCCAGCATCAGCACCGGGTGTTTAAGCTTATGCATCAGGCGGTGCAGGCGCGGAAGGCACCACACCGCCACCATCCCCAGCGCAATCGCGATGGCAACCACGATGGCACCACTGAAAATATCGGCAATCTGCATTTGCCCGTAATGGGGTAACGAGAGCGAAAAATGCGGGTGGAAAAAAAGGCTGGTGGTCAGCGCGCCTGCGGCAGCGGCCATCAGCGGGGCAAAGAGTCTGTCCCAGAGAGGCACATCGTTATTGCCACTGAGCGTCTGAGAGAAAATCAGTGCAGCAGCAACAGGCGTACCAAACAATGCGCCAATCGTGCCTGCTGACGCCAGAATCGTCCAGTCCAGCACGCCAACGCGGGGAAGAATACGTGAGCCCAGAAACACCGCCAGGGCGATATTCACCGCCATAATGGGATGTTCTGGCCCCAGGCTAACGCCGCCCGCAAGGCCGATAATCAGCGCAATGATAAGCCCCGGTAACGCCGACGGGCTGACAGGGGCGCTAATCAACGGCTCCAGAGCCGGATCGGGCCCCGCATGACCCGGGCTAAACCGAATCACCAGACCTACCGCAATACCGGTGAGCGTCAGCATCACCACTATCCACATCGGTGAATCGAAGCTGATCCCCAATTTTGCCGGAATAGCAGTCCATAACATCGTTTGCAGCACCGACGCGACCTTCATCACGACGATGAGCACAAGGCTTGAGGCAATACCAATGATGAGCGCCGGGATAGCCAATAGCAGCATGGTTCTGGCTCGCGGGTGGAGCATGATGATTTCCTTGTACAAAACGTATGGTGTTACTTTGCACAATCAACTTTGTGGCATTAGTGCAAAAGATGCTGAAACGGTAAAGTGATTCTGTGACGAAGATCGATAATCCTGGGGCAGTTGTCTTCAGGTCGTTGTTGTTATCCAGCCTTGAATTTACAGTGTCCCAAAGATTTATTCTGACTTTAGCGGAGCAGTAGAAGAATGACAAAGTATGCTTTAGTAGGTGACGTGGGTGGGACTAACGCACGTCTTGCCCTCTGCGATGTAAACACCGGTGAGATTTCTCAGGCGAAGACCTATTCAGGGCTGGATTATCCAAGCCTTGAGGCCGTGGTTCGCGTCTATCTTGATGAGCATAAGATAAGTGTTGAGGACGGTTGTATTGCTATTGCCTGCCCGATTACCGGCGACTGGGTAGCCATGACCAACCATACCTGGGCATTCTCTATCGCAGAAATGAAAAAGAACCTCGGTTTTTCGCATCTTGAAATCATTAATGACTTTACTGCGGTGTCGATGGCGATCCCGATGTTAAAGCCAGAACACCTGATTCAGTTTGGTGGCACCGCCCCAGTCGAAGGCAAACCGATTGCCGTTTATGGTGCAGGCACCGGGCTGGGGGTGTCACATCTGGTGCACGTTGATAAACGCTGGGTCAGCCTGCCGGGCGAGGGTGGCCACGTTGATTTTGCGCCAAACAGCGAAGAAGAGGGCATCATTCTGGAAGAGCTGCGTGCTGAGATTGGCCATGTGTCCGCTGAGCGTGTGCTTTCCGGCCCCGGGCTTGTGAATCTCTATCGCGCGATTGTGAAGTCTGACGGTCGTCTGCCTGAAAACCTGCAACCGAAAGATGTCACCGAACGCGCGCTGGCAGACACCTGCATCGACTGTCGTCGTGCGCTGTCGCTGTTCTGCGTCATCATGGGGCGTTTTGGCGGCAACCTGGCGCTGAACCTCAGCACCTTCGGCGGCGTGTTTATCGCAGGCGGCATCGTGCCGCGTTTCCTCGATTTCTTTAAAGCCTCTGGTTTCCGTGGCGGGTTTGAAGATAAAGGGCGCTTCAGAAGCTACGTTCAGGACATTCCGGTGTACCTGATTGTGCACGATAACCCGGGCCTGCTGGGCTCTGGTGCGCATTTGCGTCAGGTTCTCGGCCAGGTGCTGTAATTCGTGTTCCCCTCTCCGGTGGGAGAGGGGACGGCCCTTACAGGTGCATGAGCTGGCGAAATTCTTTCACTTTGCTGCGGCTTACCGGCACCTGAAAATCGAGATCTTTCAGACGCAAAATATAGGTGTTGTTAAACCAGGGTTCGATCTCACGAATCTTATTTAAATTCACGCAAAACGAACGGTGGCAGCGGAAAAAGTGCGCGGCCGGCAGTTTGCTGCAAAACTCGGTGATGTTCATCGCCATCACGTACGATTCGCGTCGGGTATAGACAAAAGTCATCTTCTCATGCGCTTCGGCATAGTAGATATCGTCTATCGGCGTCACGATTATCCGCTCATCCTTGACCAGATTAATGGTGTCATTTTCACGCGTTGCCGGGCTTGTGTTAACGGGCGCCGCCTGCTGCTGCCATGCCGCTTCCAGCTTTTGCAACATGCTCACAATGCGTGACTCCTGGTAAGGTTTGAGAATGTAGTCAAACGCTTCCAGTTCAAAGGCTTCTACCGCGTGCTCTTTCCAGGCGGTAACAAACACAATAAACGGTTTATGGGCGAACTGGTTGATGTTCTGCGCCAGCAACACGCCGTCCAGCGAAGGGATATTGATATCCAGAAAAATCGCGTCGACCCGGTTGTGCTGCAAAAATTTCAGCACGTCGAGGCCATCTTCAAAGGTGCCCACGATCTCCATCTGACTGTGGGTTTTAATCAGCCAGCTCAGCTCTTGTTGAGCCAGAAATTCATCTTCTACGATGATGACTTTCATGCGTTACTCCTGCCTACGGCAACAGGGATGTCGGCGCATGAACGGGTGAGCGTTCATTCGGGACGTAAAAAGCGATTTCAGTGCCAGGCTCAAGACGGTGAATGTGCAGCCCATCGCCATACAGCAGTTTGACGCGGTGATGCACGTTCAGTAACCCAATCTTATTGCCGGGCATTTCGTTGGACTCAACGCGCTCAATCACTTTGGGATCAATGCCGTGGCCGGTATCACGCACGGAGATGCGGACGCGGTTTCCGCTCTCTGCCACGCTGATGGTCACGACGCCTTTGCCTTTACACGGCTGAATACCGTGAACAATGGCGTTTTCGACCAGCGGCTGGATCAGCAGGCTTGGGATCACACAGTTAACCTCTTCATCGATATCGTAGATGACCGTCAGCTTGTCGCCAAAGCGCGCCTGCTCAATGGCGATGTAATCTTTAATCTGATACAGCTCTTTTTTGATGTCGATCTGCTCATCGTCCTTCAGTTCGATGTTGTAGCGTAGATAGCGTGACAGATTGAAAATCAGCTGGCGTGCGGTGTCTGGATTCAGGCGGATGGACGAAGAAATCGCGTTCAGCGCGTTAAACAGGAAATGGGGATTAATTTTACTTTGCAGCGCGCGCAGCTCTGCCTTATTTGCCATCTCGCGCAGTTGCTCGGCGCGGGAGACTTCAAGCTGGGTCGAAATGATTTGCGACAGGCCAATAGCCATCTCCTGAAGCGAGGAGGTTATCTGGTGTGCATGGCAGTAGTAAATTTTCAGCGTGCCGGTCACCACGCCTTTCTCCCACAGCGGGATCACCAGCATAGAGTGAATTTCAGGGGTTCTGTAGGCTTCATCATTGTTTTTAATGATGATTTTTCCGTAATTAATCGCCTGTCGGGTGGTGGGGCTAACGGTGTCATCGTTGTCGCGATAGTTGTGCTCACCCACACCCACGTAGGCCAGCACGTGATCGATATTCGTGATCGCGACGGCATCGGCGTGAATATCGCGGCGGATAATATCGCAGACCTGGCGCAATGACTCGGCATTCACATGACGGAACAACGGCAGCGTTTTGTTGGCAATATCGAGCGCCAGCTTGGCCTGACGCGCCGCGCTGGCCTCTTTCTCACCCTCGACACTCTGTACCAGCAGCACGATAAAGCCGATGCAGACGCTACCCAGAATCATCGGAATACCGATTTTCGAGACAATATCCAGCCCCAGATCCGTGGTAGGCGCCCATGCTACCACCAGGATCATGGTCAGCGTTTCACACGCCATACCGGCGATGATCCCCGCGCGCCAGTGCTGCTTTTTCGGGATTTTTCGGTTGATACAACCGGAAAGCACCCCGGCGATAATACTGGTGATAAAGCAAGGAATGGCGGTAACGCCGCCAATATCAATCAGGTAACGATGTGTCCCTGCGATGAGGCCTGTGATAATTCCCACCCACGGGCCAAATAAGATCCCGCCGGACATAACGGCGATGATGCGCACGTTAACCAGCGAGCCTTCAACCGGGACGCCAGACCAGGTGCTGAACAGGGCGAACATCGAGAAGATGGCCGTGACGGCCAGCAGCTCTTTGGGCGAGTGGGCGGATTTATGTAAAAGCTCGCGGAACAGGCGAATGCGGATCAGGAAAAACAGGCAGATCAGCATTAATGCCGCGCGGTCAAAAACCGCCAGGAGCATATCGAATATTTCGTGCACGGGTGAACCTGGGAAATCGGGAAAAAACTATGATAAAAAACCTGGCACCTAATGACCAGCTATCCATCTGCTTTATCAAATGGGGAAAAACCATAATTTACAAAGGGGATTGATAAAAGATTCCTGAATCGTGCCGGGTGTATCGCCAGTGGCAGGTTGAAGGTAACGTATTTGATATCATTGTGTTAAATAACAGGTATTAAAAATGCGTATTTAGAACTTTACTGTTCCGCTTTTACGCGCAGCAGCATTCCCGTTTTAGCGGGATATATTTTTTTTATTTTCCCTCTCGACAGCACGTTTTTTTTCAGGTTATTTTCTAAGCACGCCACATACGTGGCAGCGTCGCTCGGACGGTCCGGGCGCTAACGTGAATTTGAGGAACTTATGGCTGACTCCAGTCCTGAACGCCGTTTTACGCGTATAGATCGTTTACCCCCTTATGTTTTCAATATCACTGCTGAACTGAAAATGGCTGCGCGTCGGCGCGGCGAAGACATTATCGATTTCAGCATGGGTAACCCTGACGGCCCTACACCACCGCATATTGTCGAAAAATTATGTACGGTTGCCCAGCGTCCTGATACGCACGGCTACTCGACTTCCCGCGGTATTCCTCGTTTACGTCGTGCGATCTCCCGTTGGTATCAGGATCGCTATCAGGTCGAGATCGATCCTGAAAGCGAAGCCATCGTAACCATCGGGTCGAAAGAGGGGCTGGCGCACCTGATGCTGGCAACCCTGGATCACGGTGATACCGTTCTGGTGCCAAACCCGAGCTATCCCATTCATATTTACGGGGCCGTGATTGCCGGTGCGCAGGTTCGCTCTGTGCCGCTGGTGGAAGGCGTAGATTTTTTCAACGAGCTCGAACGTGCTATCCGCGAAAGCTATCCAAAACCGAAGATGATGATCCTCGGTTTCCCGTCAAACCCAACGGCGCAGTGCGTTGAACTCGACTTCTTTGAGAAAGTGGTCGCCCTGGCAAAACGTTACGACGTGCTGGTGGTTCACGATTTAGCCTATGCCGATATTGTGTATGACGGCTGGAAAGCACCTTCAATTATGCAGGTGCCTGGCGCGCGCGATGTGGCAGTCGAATTCTTCACTCTTTCCAAAAGCTACAATATGGCCGGCTGGCGTATTGGCTTTATGGTCGGCAACAAAACGCTGGTGAATGCCCTGGCGCGCATTAAGAGCTACCACGACTACGGTACTTTTACCCCGTTGCAGGTGGCGGCAATTGCCGCGCTGGAAGGTGACCAGCAGTGTGTGAAAGACATTGCTGCGCAGTATAAACGCCGCCGCGATGTACTGGTCAAAGGGCTGCATGAGGCGGGCTGGATGGTAGAAATGCCGAAGGCGTCAATGTATGTCTGGGCAAAAATCCCTGAGCCGTATGCGGCGATGGGGTCGCTGGAGTTTGCCAAAAAGATGCTGCACGACGCGAAAGTCTGTGTCTCCCCGGGCGTTGGCTTTGGTGAGTATGGCGATACCCACGTACGGTTTGCGCTGATCGAAAACAGCGATCGTATTCGCCAGGCGGTGAGAGGGATTAAGAGCATGTTCCGTGCTGATGGGCTTCTTACATCGAAGAGCGGCAGCGAGTAAGCCAGCTTGTGATGACATAAAAAAACAGGAGCCAATGGCTCCTGTTTTTTTTGACTGCATTCACTTTGCTAGATCATGAGAGCAAAGGTTCCGGCCCAGACTAAAACAATCACCGAAATGCCCATAAAGAAATATTTCACGTTTCATCGCTCCGCGTATCTTATGGTACGCATTGAAAAACAGAGTCCACCTGATGTTAGAGAACTGAAATTTAGCCGCTCACAAAGCCGCTAACTTCAGCTCAGAATTCTGTGCTTTCCTGTTGCCAGACGGCGCTAATGTACGCCTAAATATGGGGGGTGACAAGAGGGATTTTTTTAAATAATTTCCGATACTTACGAGTGTCGTGGAACGGCGACAGTTTGATTTCAACACGCAATAAATTCCCGTTGAGCGACGTGGGAAAAAAACAGTTACTCAGCGTAATTACAGGTGATTGAAAAGGTTAGTTTCTTAGCGAAACTAACCTTTAAAAAGGGCTTAGATATAGAGCGAGGATTCGCCAAGCGGGCGGGTTTTAAAGCGGCGGTGCATCCACAGATATTGCTCTGGTGCACGCATGATCTCTTTTTCGATCACTTTGTTGATAAACACAGCGGCTTCGCATTCGTTTTCCGGGTAGTTAGCCATTTCCGGGGAAATGTGCAGACGATAGCCTGACTTATCCGCTTTTCTCACCATTGTTACGGTCAACATGGCAGAGCCTGACAGACGCGAAATCACGAATGTTCCATTGGTGGTCGCAACGTTTTTAACCGCAAAGAAAGGGGCAAAGCTGCTGCCTTTACGTCCGTAATCCTGATCCGGGGCGAACCAGACGGCTTCGCCTTTTTTCAGCGCGCCTACCATGCCACGCAGGTTATTACGGCTGATCATCGCTTTATTGGAACGCATACGCCCGCGCGTTTGTACCCACTCCATCAGCGCGTTGTTGTGCGGACGGTAGGTTGCCATCATTGGCTGGCAAAGACCCATGACACGGCCACCCAGTTCCAGCGACATAAAGTGGACACCTACCACCATCACGCCACGGTTCTGCGCCTGCGCGCGTTTCAGATTATCCAGACCTTCAACGTCAAACCATTTTCGCACTCGCTCATCAGGCCAGAACCAGGCCATACCGGTTTCGAGCAGCGCCATACCAATAGATTTGAAGTTTTCGGAAATGAGTTTTTCGCGTTCGTGCTCATTGTACTGAGGGAAGCAAAGCTCAATATTTTTGCGGGCGATAGATTCACGACGCTTAAGGAAGTGACGCGATGCGCTCCCCAGTTTCGAACCCAGTAAACGAAGTACAGGATAAGGAAGTTGAACCAACAGCCAGAGGACGCCAAGACCAAACCAGGTAAACCAGTAACGCGGGTGTAAAAACGCGCGTTCAAATTTGGATTGAGACAAGATAGTAAAACCTATATGAAGCCAGTAAAGGTAGCGCAGACATCGCGATACGTCGTGCCGATAAGACCATATATTGAGGTGATGGTTGCAGGCTTTACCGAACTTTACGGCGTCACCTGTCCACTGCCGATGTTGGCTGGCGGCGTAATGTAGCACCCTTATACGATATGTGCTATTGATCGTTTTTGATTAAAAAAGCGACAGTTCTGGACGTGCTTGATTTGGCTGGGCATGGGGCGCATTTTTTGTTCAAAAGATAGCCCGCAGTAACAAAAATTTCAGATTCATGCGGGCTATTTCTTGCTGCGGGATTATTGGTTAAACGCGCGTGCACCGGGTTGCACGAGTTTATACCAGTCCATCAGTTCTGTGGTCCCGGTTTCGCCTTCTGCGGGTGCCCAGGCAGCGAAATCCTCAGCGGCAACGGGCTGATAGCCACCGTGTTTAACTTCAAAGATCACCCCGCCATTATCCAGCGATAGCACTGCGTGCCAGGTGCCGGCTTCCATCTCAAGCGCCATGCACTCTTCGCCCAACACCACGCGACGCGTAACGTTTCCGTTGTCGTCAAAATTCAACACCACAAAACGCCCGCTGAGTGGGATGAGCAGCTCAAACGTATGCGGGTGACGATGAGGGCGCACATAAGTGCCTGGCTCCATTGCAATGGCCAGACGCTGCACGGGATCGCTCAGCTCCGGATGAAAATTGCGGTGGGCACGTAAGCGGGGGGAGTTTGCAGCCGCTTCACTTTGTTGCTTCAGATCGCTGACGGTAATTTGTTTCATGTAAGTCGCCTGAGGTGAGTTCAGTAACGGTTTCTGGAAAGTGCTGAAGAGTGTATGTGAATGTGCGGATCTGCGGAAAGTACTTTGATGGGTATTAGGTTTTTAGAGGGAAGTTAAAGTGTCCCCTGCAGGAATCGAACCTGCAACTAGCCCTTAGGAGGGGCTCGTTATATCCATTTAACTAAGGGGACGAAGCGGCACGAGTATAGCCTTATTTACACTTTGCGTTAAGCTCATCGCCGCCTGACTGCTCAAAGAGTCGCCATTCAGTCCATTTTTTTTGCCGATTTTTCATTATCTTCCCGAGCCTTAAGCTCGGCTTTGCGCTTGTTGGACATGTCATTGCGGATTTGCGCGTGGCTCAGCAGGGCAAAAATAAACGTCCCGCCGCAGATATTGCCTGCCAGCGTCGGAAGCGCAAAAGGCCATAAAAAATCGCTCCAGTGCAGCGTGCCGCTAAAGACCAGATACAGAATTTCGACGCTGCCCACCACAATGTGTGTGGTGTCTGCGAGCGCGATAAGCCAGGTCATCAGGATAATCACCACAAGTTTCGCACTGCCCGCAGAGGGGAACATCCAGACCATCGTGGCGATAATCCAGCCGGAGATAATCGCATTCGCAAACATCTCAGCAGGGGTGTTTTTCATTACATCCATACCGATTTTCACAAATGCGTCTCGGGTGGCTTCATCAAATATCGGCATGTACTCAAAGGCCCAGGCCGCAACACCCGTGCCGATAAGATTTCCGAGTAACACCACGCTCCATAAGCGTAACAGCAGGACGGCATTCCCGGACGTAGGGCTATGCATCACCGGAAGCACGGCTGTGACGGTGTTCTCCGTAAACAGTTGCTGGCGGGCCATAATGACGATAACAAAGCCGAACGTGTACCCGAGGTTTTCCAGTAAAAACCCGCCGGGCACATCCGCCAGATGAACATGAAAAATCCCCTTCGCCAACAGCGATGCGCCCATCGATAAACCTGCGGCAATGGCCGACCACAACAGGGCCATGGCATCCCGTTCCAGTTCTTTTTCCCCCTCCTGGCGAATATGCTCGTGGATTGCCATCGCCCGGGAGGGCAGCCGGTCTTCATCGACTTCTATTTTCTCTCCGCGACGTTTTTCCTCGCTCTCGACTTCATGGTCACCATTGTGCTCACCGATTTCTTCTTCGCCAATTTCTTTCATAGCCGCTCCGGATAAGGGTCCTTCTGTTAAGGGTAGCGACTTTTCTTGGTTTACCTGTGGGGATGCTCTTAAATTCCTGACAATGGCAATAAAGGTGATACATCTCTTTCAAAGCCAATATAAAATTGCCAGCGAAACGAAATCAAAAAGCCAGGCTATGCTGAGATCAGAGTGACGGTGATTACTGCCCGTAATTGTGTGCGTGGACATCGGTAAGCGTGCTGTTACAATCACTTGCACGTTTACAGACGGGGCGTCAGACGCTCCGTTACGGATGGCAATCAACGATAGCCATACTGAACAGGGAGATATTTATGAAACTTCGGCTGTCGGCGCTTGCGCTGGGCACTACGTTGCTCGTGGGCTGTGCAAGCTCGGGCGAGCAAACTGGGCGCTCTGATCCTTTAGAAGGGTTTAACCGCACCATGTACAACTTCAACTACAACGTGCTGGATCCCTATGTGGTTCGTCCGGTAGCGGTTGCGTGGCGCGATTATGTTCCACAGCCTGCACGTAACGGGTTGAGCAACTTCACCAGTAACCTGGAAGAGCCTGCGGTGATGGTGAACTTCTTCCTGCAAGGCGATCCGTATCAGGGCATGGTGCACTTCACCCGCTTCTTCCTGAACACCCTGTTGGGTATGGGCGGCTTTATTGATGTTGCAGGTATGGCGAACCAGAAACTGCAACGTGAGCAACCACACCGTTTTGGTAGTACTCTGGGCAGCTATGGCGTGGGTTACGGTCCGTATATGCAGTTGCCGTTCTACGGCAGTTTTACTATCCGTGATGATGGCGGCGATATGGTCGATACGCTGTATCCGGTGCTGTCGTGGCTGACGTGGCCACTATCAATTGGGAAATGGACGGTTGAAGGTATTGAAACTCGCGCTCAGTTGCTGGATTCCGACGGTCTGCTGCGCCAGTCTTCCGATCCGTACATCATGGTGCGTGAAGCGTACTTCCAGAATCACGACTTTATTGCCAATGGCGGCAAGCTGAAGCCGGAAGAGAATCCAAACGCGAAGGCTATCGAAAACGAATTAAAAGATATCGATTCGCAGTAAATAAAAAAGGTGAGCAATGCTCACCTTTTTTGAACTCTGCGCGATTAGAACTTGTAGTTGAAGTTCGTACCGAACAGCCAGGCTTTACCTTCTGAGTGGAAGGTGTAAGCCGCCGCGCCTTCACCTTCGGTGAAGTTCACGTTCTGACCGTGCATATAAGATGCGCCAACGTCGATTGACGCGTCATCGTTAAATGCGTAAGTCGCACCGGCGCTCAGCCACAGACGGTCCTGGTCCGGGATGGAGATAGAACGCTTGTCGGCCGGAACCGGGCTATCATCAAACGCGATACCGGTACGGAAAGTCCAGTTCTTATCGTAGTAGTAGGTTGTACCCAGCGCGATACGATAAGCATCTTTGAAGCTTTCATCTTTATAGAACAGCGTCTGGCCGTTATCACCGGTGGCTTTCAGCTCCTGGAACTGGCTCCAGCTGGTGTAGGTCAGGCTATAGTGGATAGCCCACTGTGGTGCGACACGGTTATAACCGGAGATTTCCCACATTTCTGGCAGATGCAGTGACAGAGAACCGTTCTCGGTTCGCCCGCCGGTACCCGCCGGAAGGCCCGTCAGACCCATATTACCCAGAATGGTGCTCAGGTTCGGGTTGATGGAGCTTTTATAGTCGCCGTCGAAGTCAATTTTCACTTCTGAACGGTAGGTCAGGCCCCAGCGGTTGTTTTTATCCAGTTCATACAGGATACCCGCGTTCCAGCCGAAGCCCCATTCGTCACCTTTCAGGTGGGCGATCTGGTCATCAGGGGAGCTGATCCCGTCCAGATAAGAAGGCGGAACTTTGCCATTGAGTTGCCCTGCCAGAAGTGGGCCCAGAGAGCCGGCATAACGCTCGATCTTCGCTTTTGCGTAAACAGCATCTACGCCTAAGCCGAAGCTCCAGTTGCTATCCAGACGGTAGGCACCGCTCAGGTTCAGGTTAACGGTTTGCAGGTCGGTTTTACCGCCATAAATACCGGCACCGTAGTTTTCGCCAAACTCCGTCGCCAGACCGTAGTTGGAGGTCACGGATGCACCCCAACCGAACTGATCGTTGATTGGCATAACAAAGTGCATGTTAGGAACCCATGCGCTTGGCGCAATGTTGTCCTGGTTGGCACTTTGTCCAGTTAAGTTGGATTTGCCGGTGACGTTAACATCAGGGTCGATATAAACCGCACCGATAGAGAAGGCAGGACGATCAAACATCGTGATAAGCGCAGGGTTACGACTCACGTTACCTGCATCATCCGCTATTGCACCTTCCCCGGAATACGCGCGGCCAAGGCCAGAGGAAGAAAATTCGTTAAGCTGGAAGCCCGCTGACCAGGCGGACGTTGAGACGATTGCCACTGCAACTGCTAACGCAGTCTTTTTGAACAGGGTTTTCTGGCTCATGACCATAACCTCATTGAGTTATTTTTATTCAAAATTTGTTACATACCGTAACAGGAGCGCGAAGTGTAGGGTCTGTGTTAAGACATACAAATCAGACCAGTGGCGTGAGTATAGGTCTGACCAGATGTAATGTTGCAAGTTTGTTTATTAAATTTTTCCAATATGTTTCTTGAAACGGGATCTGCTTGGCAAAAATGTGACCATCCCGGCTCACCCAAAAGGGTGATTTTTGTCTTAGATCATTTTTAAGCGTGATATTGGTCACTTATCCCATTTTGCGCCATTAATGGCTGGAGCACCTGGTCATCGGGGCGTAAAATATCGGCAACGTGTTTATCTCGCGCCCGGCGCGAATACAGAGGAAAGCTACTATGAGTAAATGCAGTGCTGATGAAACCCCGGTTTGCTGCTGTATGGATGTTGGTACCATCATGGACAACACCGATTGCACCGCTTCCTACAGCCGTGTGTTCACTAACCGTACCGACGCTGAAGAAACCCTGGCTGCGCTGACTAAGCGTGCGCGCGATGTTGAGTCCGAACCGTGCGACATCAAATCAACCTTCACAGAAGTAGAAGGCGGCGTGCAGCTGGATATCGACTTTGTGTTCGCCTGTGAAGCAGAAACGCTGATCTTCCAGCTGGGCCTGCGTTAATTCCTGCGGTCTGGTGCCCTCACCCCAACCCTCTCCCACGGGAGAGGGTGCAAACACTAAAAACGGTAACCTTCGGGTTACCGTTTTGCTTTTACCTCCAGGGGCATTTTCTTTTTCTTCTCTGTGTTTTAGCTCGCACTTTTTCGTTTCCCCGATTGGCTGAATGTAAAAAAATGGTTAAGACTGTTATCAGGTCAGACCACTTTGCGTTGAGCATGAATTTTTACAGGGGAGTGTTATGAGTCAGGCATTACCGCTTATCACCCGACATGGTGACCGCATCGCCATTGTCAGCGGGTTGCGTACGCCGTTTGCGCGTCAGGCAACGGCGTTTCACGGCATCCCGGCGGTCGATCTGGGAAAAATGGTGGTGGGGGAGATGCTGGCTCGCAGCGAAATACCGCCTGAGGTTATTGAACAGCTGGTTTTCGGCCAGGTCGTGCAAATGCCGGAAGCACCCAATATTGCGCGTGAAATTGTCCTGGGTACCGGAATGAACGTGCATACCGATGCTTATAGCGTCAGCCGCGCGTGCGCCACCAGTTTCCAGGCGGTAGCAAACGTGGCAGAAAGCCTGATGGCCGGTACAATCCGCGCGGGCATTGCCGGCGGTGCCGATTCCTCTTCCGTACTGCCCATCGGAGTCAGTAAAAAGCTGGCCCGCATTCTGGTGGACGTCAATAAAGCCCGTACTACCGGGCAGCGACTCAAACTCTTCTCACGCCTGCGTTTACGCGATCTAATGCCTGTACCGCCTGCCGTGGCGGAGTATTCGACCGGTTTGCGCATGGGTGATACCGCCGAGCAGATGGCGAAAACCTATGGCATCACGCGTGAGCAGCAGGATGCGCTGGCCCACCGTTCACACCAGCTGGCCGCAAAAGCCTGGTCTGAAGGTAAACTGGCCGACGAGGTGATGACCGCTTATATCCCGCCTTACCGCGAACCGCTTGCGGAAGATAACAATATTCGTGGCACCTCGACGCTGGCAGATTACGCGAAACTCCGCCCGGCATTTGATCGTAAACATGGCACCGTCACCGCGGCCAACAGTACGCCACTGACGGACGGCGCCGCCGCCGTGATCCTGATGACTGAATCCCGCGCCAGAGAACTGGGCATAAAACCACTGGGTTATCTGCGCAGCTACGCGTTCACGGCCATTGATGTCTGGCAGGACATGCTGTTAGGCCCGGCCTGGTCTACGCCGCTGGCACTGGAGCGCGCGGGGCTAACGCTCGCGGATTTGACGCTCATTGATATGCATGAAGCCTTTGCCGCACAAACCCTGGCGAACGTGCAGCTTCTGGCAAGCGACAGATTTGCTCGCGAGGTTCTGGGGCGCGCAAACGCCACCGGCGAAGTGGACGAAAGCAAATTTAACGTGCTGGGTGGTTCTATTGCTTATGGCCATCCTTTCGCCGCCACGGGCGCGCGAATGATCACCCAGACATTACACGAACTGCGTCGTCGCGGCGGTGGATTTGGGCTGGTTACCGCCTGTGCTGCGGGTGGGTTGGGTGCGGCAATGGTTCTGGAGGCTGAATAATGGACATGACATCGGCATTTACGCTCAATATTCGCCCCGATAACGTCGCTGTTGTCACAATTGATGTCCCCGGCGAAAAGATGAATACCCTGAAGGCAGAGTTCGGTGTTCAGGTGCGGGCGATGTTAAAGCAGATCCGCGAAAATAAAGAGCTTCGTGGGCTGGTCTTTATTTCGGCCAAACCGGATAACTTTATTGCCGGGGCGGATATCAACATGATCGCCCGCGCGAATAATGCCCTGGAAGCGGAAGAGCTGGCGCGGCAGGGACAGCAGGTGATGGCCGAGATCCACGCGTTGTCTGTTCCGGTGATTGCGGCTATTCACGGGGCGTGTCTCGGTGGTGGGCTGGAACTTGCCCTGGCCTGTCACAGCCGGATATGTACCGACGATGCGAAAACTGTTTTAAGTTTACCCGAAGTGCAGCTTGGGCTGTTACCGGGGTCGGGTGGCACGCAGCGTTTACCACGGCTGGTCGGCGTGAGCACGGCGCTGGAGATGATTTTAACCGGCAAGCAACTTCGTGCGCGTCAGGCGCTGAAAACGGGTCTGGTGGATGAGGTTGTACCGCATTCGATATTACTGGAAGCCGCTGTTGAACGGGCGCTGAAAGGGCGTCAGGCCAAACGTCATCTGCCGGTACGTGAGCGTATCCTGGCGGGCCCGCTTGGGCGCGCGCTGCTTTTCAGTATGGTCGGTAAGAAAACAGCGCAAAAAACGAAGGGTAACTATCCGGCAACCACACGCATTCTGGAAGTGATCGAAACCGGTCTGACGCACGGCAGCAGCAGTGGGTATGCCGCTGAGGCAAAAGCCTTTGGTGAACTGGCGATGACGCCGCAGTCTCAGGCATTGCGCAGCATCTTCTTTGCCAGCACCGATGTGAAAAAAGATCCGGGCAGTGACGCAGAGCCTGCATCTTTGCGCGCTGTGGGAGTGCTGGGTGGTGGGCTGATGGGTGGTGGTATCGCCTTTGTGACCGCCAGCAAGGGCAAATTGCCCGTGCGTATCAAAGACATCAACCCGAAAGGGATTAATCATGCGCTGCAATACAGCTGGCAGCAGCTTGATCAAAAGGTCAAACGCCGCCATATAAAGGCGAGTGAGCGAGACAAAGTGCTGGCGCTGATTTCGGGGGCGACGGATTACAGCGGATTTGCCCACCGTGACCTTGTTATTGAAGCGGTATTTGAAGATTTAGCGCTCAAGCAAAAGATGGTGGCAGATGTCGAACAGTATTGCGCACCCCATACCATTTTTGCCTCTAACACCTCGTCGCTACCGATTGGTGATATTGCGGCGCACGCTGCTCGCCCTGAACAGGTGATTGGCCTGCATTTCTTTAGTCCGGTCGAAAAAATGCCGCTGGTAGAAGTCATTCCACACGCCACAACCAGCCCGCAGACCATCGCCACGGTCGTGAAGCTTGCCAAAATGCAGGGCAAGACACCCGTTGTGGTGGCCGATAAAGCCGGTTTCTACGTTAACCGTATTCTTGCGCCTTATATAAATGAGGCGATGCGGCTACTGACGGAAGGGGAGAAGATCGAACATGTTGACGAGTCGCTGGTCAAGTTTGGTTTCCCGGTTGGCCCAATCCAACTTTTGGATGAGGTAGGAATAGATACCGGCACTAAAATTATACCAGTGCTGGAAGCCGCATACGGGGATCGTTTTAGCCCGCCTGCAAACATTGTTTCCGCAATATTGAAGGACGATCGCAAAGGCAGAAAAAATGAACGCGGTTTCTATCTTTACGCGCAGAAAGGGCGTAAAAGCAAGAAACAGGTCGACCCTTCGGTTTATGGGCTTATTTCGGCAACCGGGCAGGGAAAACTGTCGGCGGTTCAGTGTGCTGAACGCTGTGTGATGATGATGCTCAACGAAGCAGCGCGCTGCTTTGGTGAGCAGGTAATCAAAAGCGCACGTGATGGTGACATAGGTGCTGTTTTTGGTATCGGTTTCCCGCCGTTCCTTGGCGGCCCGTTCCGTTATATGGATACACTGGGAGCGGGTGAAGTGGTTGCCACTCTGCAACGCCTTGCCACGCAATATGGTCCGCGGTTTACACCCTGTGACGAATTATTGCAAATGGCAGAACGCGGCCAAACTTTTTGGTCTGCAAGGGAAACTGGCCTCGTAAGTTGAGGTCAAAGAAGGGTAAATCCTGAGTTGAATGAACCTGATTTGGCTAATTTGTAAACAGAGATTGACTATACTTACGCCAATGAGGTAAAAAACAGCGTTTCATTCACCGAATGGATCAGGCACAATGCCCGGCCACCAGGTTTTCTACCTCTATAGCGTCATCCCGGGTAGTCAGCGCTGGTGATTCTGGTTAACAAAAGCGGTGCAATATGCAAGTTTTTATCATGCGTCACGGCGACGCGGCACTCGATGCCGCCAGTGACTCAGTACGTCCTTTGACTCTCTGTGGCTGCGACGAATCTCGTCAAATGGCTACCTGGCTTGAAGGTCAAAAAGTGGACATCGAACGTGTTCTGGTGAGTCCGTTCCTGCGTGCAGAACAGACACTGGGAGTGGTGGGTGAGTGTATGCTCCTGCCGTCCAACGTTGATGTTCTCCCAGAACTTACGCCGTGCGGCGATGTTGGCCTTGTGAGTGCGTATCTTCAGGCGCTGTGCAATGAGGGCGTCTCTTCTGCGCTGGTCATTTCCCACCTGCCTCTGGTTGGCTATCTGGTATCTGAACTGTGCCCGGGCGAAACGCCACCGATGTTTACGACTTCTGCCATTGCTAACGTCACCCTCGACGAAACGGGCAAAGGGGTCTTTAACTGGCAAATGAGTCCGTGCAATCTGAAGATGGCGAAAGCTATCTGACCTGACATGCTTTCTGGCGGGGCTACCCGCCAGTCTGTCACGGCAGTTCCGGCGGTTGCCACTCTTCCACTTCAATCAACACCAGTAATGCGGCATCACCGCCGTACTCTTTAGGTGCCTGATGAAATGCCATCACGTGTGGGTGTTGGGCAAGCCATAACGGTGTTTGCTGCTTAAGAATGTGTTTACCGTGGCCGTGCATCACGCAGGCGCAAAAAACATGCTCCCGGCGGCACGCGGCAATTAATGCCCCCAGCTCTTGTTTCGCCTGCATCTGGGTTAATCCGTGCAGATCGAGAAACAATTCCGGTGAATAATCTCCCCGACGTAATTTTTTCAGCTCAAAGTGGCTGACGTCTTCACGCACATACTTCACTGCGCCCTGCGTATTAAGCAGCGGCTGAAACTCGTCCGAAAAATAGTGGCTGTTATCAGCCTGTTCCTGCAATAAACGTTTAACCGGTACTTCGGTCACTTTCTTGCGCATTGGGCGTTGGACAATGGTGTCCTGCTTGATTTGACGCGTTCCGGTCATGAGCTGACGGAAGAGCGACTGATCCTCCTGGCTGAGCGTTGTTTTCTTTTTCATTAGCCTGTCTCATCTCTTATTTCCAATAGTGTACCTGACTAAACGCATTTTTTAACCTCAAGCAGTAAGCGTCATTGCTGATTTATCGCCGTCTTCATGGCAAACTAGCCGCCGAAAATTATGCGAGCGTGCCCTGGAGGAAAGAGTGGATAAAATATTTGTCGATGAAGCAGTAAACGAGCTGCATACCATACAGGACATGTTGCGTTGGTCGGTTAGCCGCTTCAGCGCCGCGAATATCTGGTACGGTCACGGTACCGATAACCCGTGGGATGAGGCTGTTCAGCTGGTGCTGCCGTCCCTCTACCTGCCGCTGGATATCCCTGAAGACATGCGCAGCGCGCGTCTCACCTCTAGCGAAAAGCATCGCATCGTTGAGCGCGTGATCCGTCGCGTTAACGAACGTATTCCGGTTGCCTATCTGACCAACAAAGCCTGGTTCTGCGGCCACGAATTCTATGTTGATGAACGTGTTCTGGTGCCGCGCTCGCCGATCGGTGAGCTGATCAACAACCACTTCGATGGCCTGATTAATCACCAGCCGCAGCATATTCTGGACATGTGTACCGGCAGCGGCTGTATCGCTATTGCCTGTGCTTATGCCTTCCCGGAAGCGGAAGTAGATGCCGTGGATATCTCCACCGATGCGCTGGCCGTGACCGAGCACAACATTGAAGAGCATGGGCTTATCCATCACGTGACGCCGATCCGTTCCGATCTGTTCCGTGATTTGCCTGCGCTCCAGTACGATCTGATCGTGACTAACCCGCCGTATGTAGATGCAGAAGACATGTCCGATCTGCCAAATGAGTATCGCCACGAGCCGGAACTGGGTCTGGCATCAGGCTCTGACGGCCTTAAGCTGACGCGTCGCATTCTGGCCTGCGCGCCGGATTATCTGACTGACGATGGTGTTCTGATTTGTGAAGTCGGCAACAGCATGGTACATCTGATAGAGCAGTACCCGGATGTGCCGTTCACCTGGCTCGAGTTCGACAACGGCGGTGATGGCGTCTTTATGTTGACCAAAGCGCAGCTTCTCGACGCGCGCGAACACTTCAGCATCTACAAAGATTAATCCAGCGGGCTTCGGCCCGTTTCACAACGCTCAAACACAAATAACGACATCGGAGCCGTGATGGCAGGAAACAGTATTGGACAATTATTCCGCGTGACCACCTTTGGTGAGTCGCACGGGCTGGCACTGGGTTGTATCGTTGATGGCGTACCGCCGGGCATCGAACTGACCGAAGCCGATTTACAGCACGACCTTGACCGTCGTCGCCCGGGCACTTCTCGCTACACCACGCAGCGTCGCGAGCCGGACCAGGTCAAAATTCTTTCTGGCGTGTTCGAAGGCCGTACCACCGGCACCAGCATTGGCTTGCTGATTGAAAATACCGATCAGCGTTCCCAGGACTACGGCGCCATCAAAGACGTATTCCGTCCGGGCCACGCCGACTACACCTATGAGCAAAAATACGGTTTTCGCGATTATCGCGGCGGCGGTCGTTCTTCCGCGCGTGAAACGGCCATGCGCGTAGCCGCAGGCGCTATTGCGAAAAAATACCTGGCACAAAAATTTGGCGTCGTTATCCGCGGTTGCCTGACCCAAATGGGCGATATTCCGCTGGCAATCAAAGACTGGGAGCAGGTTGAACAAAACCCGTTCTTCTGCGCCGATGCTGATAAGCTGGAAGCACTGGACGAACTGATGCGCGGCCTGAAAAAAGAGGGCGACTCCATCGGTGCCAAAGTGACCGTCGTGGCTGATGGCGTTCCCGCAGGCTGGGGCGAGCCGGTATTTGACCGTCTTGACGCTGATATCGCCCACGCGATGATGAGCATTAATGCGGTGAAAGGTGTTGAGATTGGCGACGGTTTTGGCGTGGTGGCCCTGCGTGGCAGCCAGAACCGCGACGAAATCACGAAAGACGGTTTCCAGAGCAATCACGCGGGCGGTATTCTCGGCGGGATCAGCAGCGGGCAACAGATTATTGCTAACATCGCGCTGAAACCGACCTCCAGTATTACCGTACCGGGGCATACGATTAACCGCTCTGGTGAAGAAGTCGAGATGATCACGAAAGGCCGTCACGATCCGTGCGTGGGGATCCGCGCAGTGCCGATCGCCGAAGCGATGCTGGCGATCGTGCTGATGGATCACTTCCTGCGCCAGCGCGCGCAGAATGCGGATGTGACGACCACCATTCCACGCTGGTAAACATGAAAAAAACCGCAATTGCTCTGCTGGCGTTACTCGCCAGTGGAGCCAGTCTGGCCGCTACGCCGTGGCAAAAAATCACTCACCCGGTGGCGGGAAGTGCGCAGTCTATCGGGGCGTTTTCGAACGGCTGTATCGTGGGTGCACAAGAGTTGCCTCTGCAATCAGATACCTATCAGGTGATGCGTACTGACCAGCGCCGCTATTTTGGCCACCCGGACCTGGTGCTGTTTATTCAGCGTCTGGGCAACCAGGTGCACAATCTGGGGCTGGGAACCATGCTCATCGGCGATATGGGAATGCCTGCTGGTGGCCGCTTCAACGGTGGACACGCCAGCCACCAGACCGGACTGGATGTCGATATCTTCCTGCAACTGCCGAAAGCGCGCTGGAGCTCCACACAACTGCTGAAACCGCAGGCACTGGATCTGGTCGCGAGCAGCGGCAAAAACGTTGTGCCCTCGCTTTGGTCACAGGATGTCTCCAGCATGATTAAGCTGGCGGCGAAAGATAACGACGTCACGCGGATTTTTGTAAACCCGGCCATTAAGCAGCAGCTCTGCCTGGATGCTGGCACCGATCGCGACTGGCTGCGCAAAGTGCGCCCGTGGTTCCAGCACCGTGCGCATATGCACGTCCGTCTGCGTTGCCCGGCAAACAGTCTTGAATGTGAAGATCAGCCGTTACCACCGCCAGGCGATGGCTGTGGCGCGGAACTGCAAAGCTGGTTTGAACCTGCAAAACCTGGAACCTCTAAGCCTGAGAAGAAGACACCGCCTCCGTTGCCGCCTTCCTGTCAGGCGCTACTGGATGAGCATGTACTCTGATGGATAATTTCGTCGATCTGTTTATGGTGTCACCCACGCTGCTGGTGGTGCTGTTTTTTGTCGCTATGTTAGCCGGGTTTATTGATGCACTGGCGGGTGGGGGCGGTTTACTGACGGTTCCGGCCTTGCTGGCCGCAGGCATGAACCCTGCTCAGGCACTGGCAACCAATAAGCTCCAGGCCTGTGGCGGCTCTCTGTCCGCATCGCTCTATTTTATCCGCCGTAAGGTGGTTAATCTTGCCGATCAGAAACTGAATATCCTGATGACCTTTATCGGCTCTACGTCAGGCGCACTGCTGGTTCAGCACGTGCAGTCCGACATTTTGCGCCAGATCCTGCCCATCCTGGTTATCTGTATCGGCCTGTACTTTTTACTGATGCCGCGACTCGGTGAAGAAGACAGACAGCGTCGCCTGCATGGCCTGCCGTTTGCGCTGATCGCGGGTGGCTGTGTCGGCTTTTATGATGGCTTCTTCGGGCCAGGTGCGGGTTCATTTTATGCATTAGCGTTCGTCACGCTGGCCGGATTTAACCTCGCCAAATCGACTGCCCATGCCAAAGTGCTCAATGCGACCTCCAACGTAGGTGGCTTGCTGTTGTTCATCATTGGCGGAAAGGTTATCTGGGCGACCGGGTTTGTGATGATGGCAGGGCAATTTTTGGGCGCGCGCGCAGGCTCGCGTCTGGTGTTAAGCAAAGGGCAGAAGCTGATCCGTCCGATGATTGTTGTGGTGTCGGCGGTGATGAGTGCCAAGCTTCTTTATGATAGCCATGGACAGGAGATCCTCCACTGGTTGGGGATGAACTAATGGACAGTAAGCATAATTACGAACAGTTGATTGAGATTTTTGACGGCTGTTTTGCCGCTGAATTTAATACCCGTCTGATTAAAGGCGACGACGAACCGATCTATCTTCCTGCTGATGCAGAGATCCCGTACAACCGCATTGTGTTCGCGCACGGCTTTTATGCCAGCGGTATGCACGAGATCTCGCACTGGTGTATTGCGGGGAAAGCGCGTCGTGAGCTGGTGGACTTCGGCTACTGGTACTGCCCGGACGGACGCGACGCCGCGACGCAGGGGCAGTTTGAAGATGTAGAAGTGAAACCGCAGGCGCTGGAATGGTTGCTGTGCGTAGCGGCAGGATTCCCGTTTAACGTCAGCTGTGACAACCTTGAAGGTGACTTCGAGCCTGACCGTATTGTCTTCCAGCGCCGCGTTCATGCGCAGGTGATGGAATACCTTGAAAAAGGGATCCCGGCGCGCCCGGCGACTCTGATCAGGGCTTTACAGAATTATTACCACACGCCGGAGATGACGGCGGAATGCTTCCCGTGGCCGGAAGATCTTTAACTGAGGAAATAAGATGATCGCAGAATTTGAATCACGCATTCTGGCGTTAATTGATGACATGGTGGAACACGCCAGTGATGATGAGCTGTTCGCCAGCGGTTATCTGCGTGGTCACCTGACACTGGCGGTTGCTGAGCTGGAAGCAGGGGACGATCACTCTGCTGAAGCTGTGCACCAGGAAGTGACCCGTAGCCTGGAGAAGGCGATTCAGGCCGGTGAACTCTCCCCGCGCGACCAGACCTTAGTGCTGGGTATGTGGGACACGTTGTTCCAGCAGGCTAAACGCTAAGTCATCCGAATATCCCCTCTCCCTGTGGGAGAGGGTTAGGGTGAGGGCATCAGACCGCACCCCTACTTGACCCTCTTCCCCTTCAGCAGTTTTCGTACCCACAAGCGATTCGGATTGAGCCCCGCCAGCGTCACCCTGTCCAGCGGAATCGGCTCATCGCTCATCTGTGCAGCCAGCACTTCTGCCAGCAATGGCGCTGAACATAGCCCGCGGGATCCCAGGCCACCCAGCATAAATAGCTCTGGATATACCGGCGCATTGGCTGCCGATGTCTTGTTTTCAGCGAGATCCTGATAGGTTTCAAGCGTTGCTTCAAAGTCCGGCACATTGCCCACCATTGGCAGATGATCGCGGGTGGCGCAGCGTACGCCGCAGCGCGCTTCTCCGGCGCTGATGTCTACCTCTTTCGCCCAGCCAGCCTGCGGGAAGCAGTCAATCAGGCGTTGGCGATTCTGTTGCTGGTCTTCTTCGCTGTAGTGCATCTCCGTCGCACCACGATGGTAGCTGGCACCGATGCAGTGATGCCCGTTAGACGGGTTTTGCGGCGTAAGATAACCGTCATAGCACAGCACCTGGCGTAGTTTACTCAGTTCAGGCGTTGCGGGAATATGGCTGACCTGACCACCGACCGGATAGAGCGGCAGGCTTTCCGTCTGGGTAAACTGGCTGATGTGGTGTCCGTTCGCCAGCACTACGCTGGTATGTCGTGCGGGCGCACCCTGGGTAAAGTGCAGGGACCATTGCTCGTCATCCCGGCTCAATGACGCAACCTCACGGGAATAGTGCACTGTTAACCCGCGCGACTGCGCAAGGCCGATTGCTGCGCTCGTCAGTTCGGCCGGGCATAACCAGCCGCCGTGCGGATACTGAATGCCATCGCAGCCGGTTTCGAGGCCGGTGGTGTCCAGGACCTGCTGCGCCGTTACCGGGCGGGCTATCTCGGGTGGTAATCCCAGAGAGAGCATTTGCGTGATTTTTTGCTGGCTCTTTTCATCCCATCCGAGCTGCGTCACACCGCACCAGTCATGATCGAATGACACCGGCAGGGTATCGTACAGGCGGCGGGCAAAGGTGAATGCCGCCGGGAAGAACTGACTCAGCGCCGGATCGTGTGCGCTCAACAGCGGGTAGAGCGCGCCCTGACGGTTACCCGACGCGCCTGTTGCCGGAGCATCGTTAGCGCAGTAAAGCGTCACCTTCCAGCCCCGTTGCACAAGCGCGAGAGAGAGCAGGGCGCTGGCAATGCCCCCGCCAATAATTGCCGTCTCGCGGGATGCGCTGGCGATGCGGGCGAACCAGGGCGCTTGTGCGGGCTGTTCGAGAGTCTGCTCCATCACGCCTGTCAGCATTTCGCGTTTGCGGCCAAATCCTTTGGTTTTCTGCATGGTAAAGCCCGCTTCCTGTAACCCTCGGCGGACAAAACCCGCAGAGGTGAAGGTAGCAAGCGTTGCACCAGGGCGTGCCAGCCGTGCCATTGCCATAAACAGATGTTGGCTCCACATGTCCGGGTTTTTGGCGGGGGCGAACCCGTCCAGGAACCAGGCGTCCACTTTCTGATTTTGCGTATCGTCGAGTTTGTCGGTCAGGTCGTTAATATCGCCAAGCCATAAATCCAGCGTCACGCGCCCGCCATCAAGCCACAGGCGATGGCAGCCGCCAACGGCCGGTGGCCACTGGGCCTGAAGCTGCTCTGCCCAGGGGGCCAGTTCCGGCCAGTGCTGGTGCGCCAGCGTCAGATCGTGCGCGGTCAGCGGAAATTTTTCGAAACTGATGAAATGTAATCTTTGTAGCGTAGCCTCAGGATGCGTCGCGTGAAACAGGTCAAACGCCTGCCAGAGGGTGAGGAAATTAAGCCCGGTACCAAAACCACTTTCCGCCACCACAAACTGGCTACGCGGATGTGAGGGGAAGCGATCGGGGAGCTGGTTTCCGCCGAGGAAAACATACCGGGTTTCCTCTAGTCCATTATCATTAGAAAAATAGACGTCATCAAAATCTCGGGAAACAGGTGTACCCTCAGCGTTGAATTCGAGGTTGGCGGGTTGTATAGCGTTTTGTTTCACGTAAGTTACTCGTCTGGCAGGCAGTGGCACGATCTTAACGATGTGAGCCCATCGGCGCAAATTTCCGCAGAAATTGGCTGATCGGACTTGTTCGGCGTACAAGTGTACGCTATTGTGCGACTCGAAACTTAATATAGTGCGACTTACAGAGGTATTGAATGAAACGTGCAGTGATTACTGGCCTGGGCATTGTTTCCAGCATCGGTAATAACCAGCAGGAAGTCCTGGCATCTCTGCGTGAAGGACGCTCCGGGATCACTTTCTCTGAAGAGTTTAAAGATTCAGGTATGCGTAGCCACGTATGGGGTAACGTCAAACTGGACACCACCGGTTTGATTGACCGCAAAGTGGTTCGTTTCATGAACGATGCCTCTATTTATGCTTATCTCTCCATGCAGGAAGCGATCAAAGATTCCGGCCTGAGTGAAGAGGTTTATCAGAACAACCCGCGCGTGGGTCTGATCGCCGGTTCCGGCGGCTCATCAAAAGCGCAGGTATTCGGCGCTGACGCAATGCGTAGCCCGCGTGGTCTGAAAGCAGTAGGTCCGTACGTGGTGACTAAAGCCATGGGTTCTGCGGTTTCCGCGTGCCTGGCGACCCCATTCAAAATCCACGGTGTGAACTACTCCATCAGCTCCGCGTGTGCGACTTCCGCACACTGCATCGGTAATGCTGTTGAGCAGATCCAACTGGGTAAACAGGACATCGTTTTTGCTGGCGGCGGCGAAGAGCTGGGCTGGGAAATGGCCTGTGAATTCGACGCGATGGGCGCACTGTCCACCAAGTACAATGAAACCCCTGATAAAGCATCCCGTACCTATGATGCGCACCGTGACGGTTTCGTTATCGCGGGCGGCGGCGGCATGGTTGTGGTTGAAGAGCTGGAACATGCCCTGGCACGTGGCGCACACATCTACGCTGAGATCGTGGGCTACGGCGCAACGTCTGACGGCGCCGACATGGTTGCGCCATCCGGCGAAGGCGCGGTGCGCTGCATGAAGATGGCGATGCACGGCGTTGATACCCCAATCGACTACCTGAACTCCCACGGTACCTCTACTCCGGTAGGCGACGTGAAAGAGCTGGGTGCGATCCGTGAAGTCTTCGGCGACAACAGCCCGGCGATCTCAGCGACCAAAGCCATGACCGGTCACTCTCTGGGTGCGGCTGGCGTGCAGGAAGCGATCTACTCTCTGCTGATGCTGGAAAACGGCTTTATCGCGCCAAGCATCAACATTGATGAGATGGACGAGCAGGCTGCTGGCCTGAACATCGTGACCAAACCAATGGACGCGACGCTGACCACCGTCATGTCAAACAGCTTCGGCTTCGGTGGCACCAACGCCACGCTGGTCATGCGTAAGCTGAAAGCATAAGCGTTTGAATGTATAGTAGAAGGGAGCCTGATGGCTCCCTTTTTTTATGCCTGAATTCGGAGTTATGCATGACGGCCGCAACCTCAGAAAAAAACGCCACGTCCGGGAACACCTCGCTGTTCCGCATCGCTTTTGCGGTATTTCTAACCTATATGACCGTTGGCCTGCCGCTGCCGGTGATTCCGCTGTTCGTTCATCAGGAGCTGGGCTATGGCAACACCATGGTCGGCATTGCCGTGGGCATTCAGTTTTTAGCCACGGTATTAACCCGCGGCTACGCCGGACGGCTGGCGGATCAGCACGGTGCAAAACGTTCGGCGTTACAGGGGATGTTTGCCTGTGGGCTGGCGGGCGGCGCATGGCTGCTGGCGGCTCTCCTGCCGGTAGACGCCGCGTATAAATTT
>Ga0153918_1000209_pt1 | contig 35710 bp, 37 predicted proteins | sample TSFL002MetaG_FD_104687 | JGI IMG/M metagenome (GOLD analysis project Ga0153918, IMG submission 104687) | Attine ant fungus gardens microbial communities from Florida, USA - TSFL002 MetaG | ecosystem: Host-associated > Fungi > Mycelium > Unclassified | place: USA: Florida, Paynes Creek Historic... | reverse complement strand
TCTGGAAAGGCTCGGGCCTGTCAATGATGATTGATTTGCTAGTATCGGTATTGAGTCATGGCAAAACTACAGCCGGTATCACGCAATCGGGTAGTGAATACGGTGTGTCGCAGGTTTTTATGGCGATCAGGTCTGATGACGCGGCAAGGAGCGAACAAATTATCAGCGAGATTATTGCCTATAGCAAAGAAAGCCGCACAGAGGGCGATGGTAGCATCCGTTATCCGGGCGAAGGCACATTGCGCACCCGGCAGCGTAATCAAAAAGATGGCATACCTGTTGATGTAAATATCTGGGAGCAGGTGAAAGCGCTTTAATGTTTATAGCTATCGTTTTAAATAAATAATCACTAAAATCTCTCCCTTTAGGGGAGTAAGGAGGGGTAAATGGAATATAACAAATTAACACCCGAAGAAGAACGGGTAATATTATACAAAGGCACTGAGCGTCCGTTTACCGGCGAGTTGCTGAATAATAAAGCAAAAGGTTTATACGTTTGTCGCCGTTGTGATGCACCGTTGTACCGGTCTGAAGATAAGTTTGAATCATTTTGTGGTTGGCCCAGCTTTGACGACGAGATACCCGGAGCCGTGCGCCGGGAAACAGATGCCGATGGCCGTCGTACGGAAATACTTTGCGCTAACTGCGGCGCTCATCTGGGCCACGTTTTTGAGGGAGAAGGATTTACGTCGAAGAATACCAGACATTGTGTTAACTCTGTTAGCATGAAGTTTGTGGCTTTGGAGGATTAATATTTTCTTACGATGATGCAGTCGGTCGGCTCCAGCCGGGCGGTGTTGGGATGAGAAGATATGAGATGAGAGGGTGTCACCCTGAGCTCCGTCGAAGGGCGCGAGGGGAAATAGTACAGTGAAAGACCTCCGCGCGTGTTTCGACAGCGCTCAACATGACACTTTTTTTTGTCTTTCCATCACATATAGCGAAGACCGCGAGCGACTGTGGTTGGCTTAAAAAAGGAGCGCTAGGCTTTGGTTATAATTTCTGGTTATAGCCTCACTACATCACTATAATTAAGCAACTATTATGAACGAAATAAAACTGCAAGCGATTGTATTTCAACTATTATGCAAGAAGCGTTGCTTTTAAGACATTCGGTAATGTTGTTCTAAAAAGTTTAAAAAAGTTTTGCACTTTTTGATGTTAAAAAATAGGTCGTCAAATTGTTTATAACTCGGCCTTTTGTTTAAAACTTCGGTGTAAAAGTTTAAGATCGCTCCCCTACATTTGTTTTTGTCATCCGGCGTTATTGAGGACTATGCTAAGACTAAGTTAACGTGATGTAAATCACAGGTTAACGAAAAATGAAGACGGACTGATTTACACAGGTTATTTATTAAGAGTACGGTTTGTCCGCTTTTTTACAAAAAACAGAGCGGGAGGGTGAAGTGTCGTCTCTTTACAAGGCGATGCGGCCACTAAAAATTTAGAAAACATGAGCCAGGAAAATGAAGTATTGCTAAGGGAAAACAAGGACAGGTTTGTAATTCTGCCCATAAATTACCCTGCCATTTGGGAGATGTACAAAAAGTGCGAAGCCAGCTTTTGGACCGCTGAAGAAATTGACCTGAGCGATGACCTGAAACATTGGGATGGGCTAAACTCCGGCGAGCGTCACTTCATTTCGCATGTGTTGGCTTTCTTTGCGGCCAGCGATGGCATTGTGAACGAAAACCTGGCCGTAAACTTTATGAGCGAGGTGCAGATACCGGAGGCACGCTGTTTCTACGGTTTTCAGATCATGATGGAAAACATCCACTCTGAAACCTACGCTCTGCTGATTGATACTTACGTAAAAGATCCGGTTGAGAAAGATCGCCTGTTCCACGCTATTGATACCATCCCTGCGGTGAAACGCAAAGCCGAGTGGGCGCTGCGCTGGATTGATAACGGCAGCTTTGCAGAGCGCCTGGTAGCTTTTGCTGCGGTAGAAGGCATCTTCTTCTCTGGTAGTTTCTGCTCTATCTTCTGGTTAAAAAAACGAGGCTTGATGCCGGGCCTTACTTTCAGTAATGAGCTGATCAGTCGTGATGAAGGCATGCATTGCGAGTTTGCCTGCTTATTATATAGCATGCTGCAAAACAAGCTGCCAAAAGAAGAAGTGATTAAAATTATTACCGATGCGGTAGAGATTGAGAAAGAGTTTGTAACCGATGCATTGCCAGTGAACCTGATTGGTATGAACGCTAAACTGATGCAACAATACATTGAGTTTGTGGCTGACCGTTGGTTGAGCGAACTGGGTTGCGGTAAATATTACAACACTACCAATCCGTTCGATTTCATGGAGATGATATCACTGCAGGGTAAAACCAACTTCTTTGAGAAACGGGTAGGTGATTACCAGAAAAGCGGCGTAATGAGTGCAGGGAATGACAGCAAGTCTTTCTCTTTAGATGAGGATTTCTAATCAGGAATAAATAAAAGATGTCATTTTGAGTGAGCGAAGGGCAGGAATGAGCGCAGGAGCGACGAGAAATCTTTTCGATCACGCATTTACGCAAAGATTATCCTGAAGATCGGTTCGAAAAGATCTCTCCTTCATAGAGATGACATATGTGTAATATAGATACACCATAAAAAATATAACAATGACAGCCAACATCATCAGCGGACCAGTTTTTGAACAGTCGCCGTAGTTGGGTAGCTCAGGCCACCTAAACTATCACAGAGCAAATAATCCATTTCACCACCATTAACTATTCATCAGATGTTTGTAATAAAGAGAGACGGCAAAAGAGAGTCCGTAAATTTTAATAAAATCACCGCACGTGTTGAGAAACTGTGCTACGGATTAAATCCAGCTCACGTAGATCCTATCGACGTAGCTAAAAAAGTAATTGAAGGCTTATTTGATGGAGTTACAACGTCTGAACTGGATAACCTTGCCGCTGAGACAGCTGCTTCATTAACCACTAAACACCCTGATTATGCTTTGCTGGCATCGCGCATTGCGGTGTCTAATCTGCATAAAAATACGGTAAAATCGTTCTCAGAAACCATGCGCATGTTATATGAGTATGTTGACCCTAAGAACGGTAACCCTGCTGCGCTCATTGCTGATGATGTGCACGAGATTATTCAGGCCAATGCAGAAATTCTGGACAGCAGTATTATTTATGACCGCGACTTTGGTTTTGATTACTTCGGTTTCAAAACACTGGAAAAATCATACCTGCTGAAACTGGATGGCAAAATTGCCGAGCGCCCGCAGCACCTGTTTATGCGTGTGTCTGTAGGTATCCATAAAGAGGATATCGAAAGTGCCATCGCTACTTATAACCTGATGAGCGAGCGTTGGTTTACTCACGCTACACCTACGCTGTTCAACTCAGGTACGCCAAAACCACAAATGTCATCTTGCTTCCTGCTTTCAATGCAGGGCGATAGCATTGACGGTATTTATGATACCCTGAAACAAACTGCAAAAATTTCGCAAAGCGCAGGTGGTATCGGTCTGAGCATCCACAATATTCGCGCTACCGGATCATACATCAGCGGCACTAATGGTACCAGCAACGGTATTATCCCAATGCTACGTGTGTTTAATGATACTGCCCGTTATGTAGATCAGGGTGGTGGCAAACGTAAAGGCGCTTTTGCTATTTACCTGGAGCCATGGCATGCGGATATCTTTGAATTCCTTGACCTGCGCAAAAACCACGGTAAAGAAGAAATGCGCGCCCGCGATTTGTTCTACGCCCTGTGGGTAAGTGATTTGTTTATGCAACGCGTTGAGGCCAATGAAGACTGGAGCCTGTTCTGCCCGAACGAAGCGCCAGGCCTGGCTGATTGTTTTGGCGATGAGTTTGTAAAACTATATACTCAGTACGAAAAAGAAGGTCGTGCCCGCAGAACGGTAAAAGCACAAGAACTGTGGTTTGCCGTGCTGGACGCGCAGGTAGAAACCGGTACACCATACCTGTTATATAAAGATGCTGCCAACAGCAAATCAAACCAACAGAACCTGGGTACCATTAAAAGCTCAAATCTGTGTACCGAGATCATCGAGTACACTTCAGATAAAGAGGTGGCCGTTTGTAACCTGGCATCGCTGGCATTGCCACGTTACGTAATTAACGGTGTGTTTGATCACGAGAAATTGTATGAGGTAACTTACCAGGCTACCATCAACCTGAACCGTATTATTGATAATAATTACTACCCGGTAGAAGAGGCTCGTTACTCAAACCTGCGTCACCGCCCAATTGGTTTAGGTGTACAAGGCTTGGCCGATACTTTCATTCAATTGCGCATGCCTTTTGAAAGTGATGAGGCAAAACAACTGAACAAAGAGATCTTTGAAACCATCTACTTTGCGGCAATGACAGCCTCTAAGGATATGGCTATTAAAGACGGCGCTTATGAAACCTTCCAGGGCTCGCCATTGAGCAAAGGTCAGTTCCAGTTTGATTTGTGGGGTGTTAAGCCAGAAAGCGGCCGTTGGGATTGGGAAAACCTGCGCCTGGATGTAATGAATCACGGCGTGCGTAACTCGCTGTTGGTAGCGCCAATGCCTACCGCTTCAACTTCGCAGATTTTGGGTAACAACGAGTGTTTTGAACCATACACTTCAAACATCTATACCCGCAGGGTATTGAGCGGCGAGTTCATCATCGTTAATAAATTCTTGCTGCGCGATCTGGTAAGCCTGGGTTTGTGGAGCCCGGCAATGAAGGATAAAATCATTGCAGCCAACGGTTCAATCCAGGATATTGCTGAAATTCCGCAGGATATTAAAGATCTGTACAAAACTGTTTGGGAGATCAAGATGCGTAACATCATTGACATGGCTGCCGATAGGGGCGCTTACATCTGCCAGTCGCAGTCGCTCAACCTGTTCATCAACTCGCCAAATGCGTCTAAACTGACTTCAATGCACTTCTACGCATGGAAAAAAGGTTTGAAAACAGGTATGTACTACCTGCGCACCCAGGCAGCAAGTCAGGCCGTGAAATTCACCGTAGAAAACCAGGGCGGCAAAAACATGGATCCGGTAATCCCAGCAGTTGTAGAGCCAGTGGTCGACGAAATTCCAGCCGGTCCAACCTGTTCAATGGAAGAAGGTTGCGTTACCTGCTCTGCATAAACAGAACCTAAGCTTTAATTTTCAAGATTAAACGTGATTTATATGGAAAAGGCGCTCGGAAGGGCGCCTTTTTTGTTGGTGTTGAGTTGGTGCGATTATGTTAGGCTGGTGCTGATTGTATTGACTTGTAAAACCTTGTTCCTCATGAAGGCCACTGAAAAACAAATTAAACTTCTGAATAAATCAAGTCAGAACAATCCTTCCACGCGCCCTGCGATTTTTTATTCTCGCACAGCTCTACAAAAAATCAGCATTCCCGCCAACGCTGGCCCGGTGTTCTGACTGACCCTCGCTTTTTAGAACCAAGATTTACAAGATTAAAAGATTTACTGGGTACACATTCCTTCTACTGGAATCCTGTAAATCCTAAAAATCCATTCAATCCTTGTTCTCGACAGCGGGCAGCTTCTAGACGAAATCACGCAGAACAAGCTGGCCTTGTGCGGCTGCAGAGGGCATTCATCTTCAGCGCCTGAAGCGGAGGATTGAGCGTAGCGCAAGCGGGGGCGTTGAAGTGGCGCGCTGTGGTTCTGACTGATTTGCAGGGCAAAGGCTCGTGCGGTAAAAGAAGCATTTCCGCTGTCTTGATTTTTTGGTTACTTTTTATATCAAGAAAAAAGTAACAAGCCCTCCCGCGGCGATTGAGCGGGACGGAAGAACCTAATAGCACGAACCAAGCATCTTGGTTCGGCACCAAGTTTATTTACAAACCAATTATCAAAAACTCCCCAATCTTCCCGACCTTCGGTCTCCATCAAATGACTTATCATTCCAAACACGAGATTGTCCGATGCGAGCGTTGCAGTGCGCCGTTTGAGTGTAAGGCTAATGCTTACACCAAATGCCAGTGCAGTTCGGTGCAGCTAACCCTTAACGAGGTACAGTACGTAAGCGAACTGTATGACGGCTGCCTTTGTGCCGCATGCCTCTGGGAACTCAAGAAAGAGTATGCCGAGGCTAACGGACTGTGAGCATTCCTTCTTGTAGCATAGCGCAGATAGCTTATATTTATAGCGCAATTATTCAACAATGAAAGCCTTCGCACTCATTTTATTCAGCCTGTTTTTATTTAGCCATACTGTTTACGCACAGGATATGGATACTGTACAGCCCGATTCTCTTTATAAAAAATATAACATCCATTACAGAACTTCGCAGCAGGGAGATGTATCAAAAGCCAAACAGATATTTGTGTTTGATAAGTTGGGGCGCAATACAGGTTTTATCATCACAGATAATGCTACAGGTAAATGGCCGCAAATGGTAATGACCTATGAGTATGATGCCAACGGCAGGCTAGTGGCCGAACAGGACACCGCATTTTATCGTAACGGAAAGAGCATAAAAGAGGTGAGGTTTAGTTTTGATACCAATGGCAATCTTATTAAAAAAACTTCATCCCTAAACGGTGCCATTGAAAGCGAGACCGAATACTCAAAGGCAGAAAACAAGGAAACGGAATCGCTGTATCGTTATGGCGGAGTTTATCGCGTGCAAACCACCTACTACGATGGGCATCACAAAAAGATAAGATTTACCGGCACAGAAAAAGGAGATGCGGAGGCCAAACCAAGAACTATTGAGCTATATGGAAAGAAAGTCACTATCCCCCCGGCCAATAAAGATGAACAGTGGGATTACATTTTTAAGAACAGTTATGACAAGCAGGGTAATTTAACGTCGCAACAACGCCTGGTCAATAACAAGGTACAGAATGAAACCCTATTTACTTATGACGACAGGGGATTGTTGATCCGCACCAAGCAATCTGATCACGAAGATGCCGAGGTATTTGAGTATAAAAGTTATTGAATAAGTATTTCTCTTGTAAAAGAGGATTTGTTGTACAAAGCGGTTGAGATCGAGTCTCTTCAATTCTTAAACTGCTCAATCACCTGCTTTAACTGCTGCGCCTGCACCACGCCACTCTGGCGCCATTTGGTTTGTCCGTTTTTAAAGAGGATGAGGGTTGGCACGCCTTGTACGTTGTAAGCCTGGGCAGCTTCGGGATTTTTGTCTACATCTATCTTGAAGATGCTTACGTCATCGCCTACCATTTCCTTTACCTGTTTTAATATAGGCGCCATCATTTTACAAGGACCGCACCACTCGGCAGAAAAATCAATCAATACAGGTTTGTCAGAGTTTATCAGTTCAGCAAATTTGGCCATAGCTAGGGTCCTCCTTGGTTTGTATTATAATATAAACGTTTAAAAATAGATTTGTTTTAGTCGATAAGTAGGGTCATCAGCGCTTCTATCGGTTTGCCATCGGCTATTAGTTGCTTTGCTTTTAGGTGCAATTGCAATTCGCGGGTATGGCTATCGCCTATGGTGGCATCCAGAATTTCTTTGATGGCATCGGTTTCGGCATAATCCGCAATCTCCATGTCGGCCGGCATAGTGGTTAAATTACCCAGTTGTCCAAGATCGTTACCTGTTAAAACGGTTGACAGGCGCACGTGACGAGGCAAGGCATCAACGCCAATGCCTATATGTATATTAGGTTTGGGTACTTTGAACAAATTGTCGGGTGTAACACGGCAGTACCAGTCGCCGCCCAGGCGGGCCACGTGGTTTACTTTGAGCTGATCAATTTGTCCGTTAGCATCCAGAATGTGTTCGCTCACATGAATCAGTTTTACCTCGGCTAATATCAGGTTGCCGGCACCGGCCTGGTTACCCAGCGGGATGATCTGCTTCACCACACATTCCATTTGTATAGGCGATTCAGCCACGCGCGGCGGTTTTACCAATTGAGAAGCCAGGGGCGTAAGGCCTGATTTTACAAACTCATTTACCCCCTTTGGATATTCTACACTGGCCAGCGATACCTGTTGCACCATGTCATAATTAACAATGTTAATAACGCACTCTGGAACCTCATGTAGGTTTTGCAGCGTATGCTTGGTGGTGTTATCGCGCACCCGGCGTGATGGCGAGAAAATGCAAACTGGCGGATTGCTGCTAAACATGTTGAAAAAACTGAACGGACTCAGGTTGATATTCCCTTCGGCATCCATGGTTGATGCCAGGCAGATGGGACGCGGTGCAATGGCATACTGCATGTAGCTGTGCAGGTCTACAGTTTTCAGATCAGCAACATTGATGGTTACCATACAGGAGAAGATCGGTTTGTATCAAACATAAGTTTTTAATGGCATATTGTGTTACAGCTACTTAAAATTTTGGCTGCCCTAGTTTTTTGTTTCTTAACATTTAATTAACATAGGATGCGTAGCTTTGATCTGCATTCAAACTAAAATCTTATGGAGCAAGCCATAGCAAGAACTTTTGTGCCGAAGCACAACCGCGTTTTCTTCGATCATTTTGATCACGCGGCCGAGAACGTAAAGGTAATGTCGGAGCTGCTTTTTGAAGCTCTTGAGGGTACCGGCGATCATGAAAGTCGCCCGCAGTATGCTCAAATTGCTAAGCTACGTGCGGTGAGCAACGATATTAAGCGTGCCATTTTTGCCGATTCTGGCCGTGCCTTTATCTCTCCTTTTGAGCGTAATGATATGTGCGATTTGGTGACGGCTATTGATACTGTTGCAGGTTACATTAACATCTCAGCACGCCGTTTCAGCCTTTATCAGCCAGCGCAGGTGAGTCCGGCGATGAAAGAACTGGTAGGTCTGATTGTTGAAATGGGCAACTGCCTGGCTAAATGCGTAAAACATTTAACCAACATCAGATCATTAGATCCAATTAGTGATGCTTGCAATCAGCTTAAAACTTTAGAGCACTATGCTGATAAGGTTTACGGTAAGGCAGTAGCCGAAGTATTAGTAACTGAAACCAACGTAATTGAGTTGATGAAGCACAACGAAATACTAACAGCCCTGGAAACTACCACAGACAAAGCCGAAAAAGTAACAGCCGTTATTGAAGCTATTATTGTAAAGAATTCTTAGTTCTAAGGAGTCCGAAAGATGGATGTCTTTCGGATTAATATATAAAACAAAAGAGCGATGGGCCTGAGGCCCATCGCTCTTTTGTTTTATGACAGGTGCAAAATTAAGGCCACGTCTGTGTGCCTTGCAACGCACTAATGAACTTGATAAAGCGGAAAGATATAAAGGGAAATAAATTCTTCCGGTTTTTCGGACTGGCTATCGGGCTCCCCGACTTACAGAATCGAAATTCGCTTAATTACAGATTCAGAACCTACCACCACACGGACAAAGTAGAAACCGCTGTTTAGTTTGTTGCTCAGGTTATAAGTAAACTTTTTCTCGCCCGGATCAACACGTTGAGAGAACAGGGTGGCAATCTCGTTGCCCAGCACGTCCATAATTTTGATGGTTACGTTTGAGTTTTTGCTGATAAAGTATTTGAGATTGATCTGGTCTGTTACCAGAGTAGGATACACCTGCACATCGCTCAGTAGTTTATCATCCTGCTGAACAGCCTTGGCCGGAATTTTTACCGGACTCATTTGCGGCATATTCATGTGGTACGTTGGCCGCAGGTAAGATGTTTTTGTTTTTTTTAGATGCAGCAACGTGGTGTCGCTTCCGCTATGGGCAAGGGTACCTGCAGACAGACTAACACTTGCACATAACACGCAAATCATAGTCAGCATCCACGAAGAAAATTGAGTACACCTTATGCTCATATCAGATTATTAATGCAAAAATATAAATAAACCGTTTGACATCTTACATTTAATAACGGTTTAAATTATAATTTAACAAATTTTAACATAGCAGGGTAGCGCCATAGTGTGAAATTCACAATTATTTATACGGCTCTTAAAATATTAGGTTATATACAAATAACATTTAATACTTTTGCATGCCTCTATAATTTAAAAAAGTGACACAGCACAAAGATTTGCAGAAGCTATCCATCGCTGGACTTCTGATCAGTTTAGGTATCATTTATGGAGATATAGGTACCTCACCATTATACGTATTTAAAGCAATCATCGGCCAAAATCACGGTCATTTCAACCGTATTGATGAGCTGGTGGTATTAGGCGGAGTATCCTGTATTTTCTGGACACTTACCTTACAAACTACGCTTAAATATGTAGTTATCACCCTTCGGGCAGATAACAAGGGTGAGGGCGGTATTTTCTCCCTTTTCTCATTAGTACGCCGCAAGGCTAAATGGCTTATTGTGCCCGCCGTAATAGGTGGCTGCGCGCTGCTGGCCGATGGTATTATTACCCCGCCCATCACCGTATCATCAGCAATTGAGGGTTTGCAGCCGTTGTATCCTAACATTCCGGTAATCAGCATTGTTGTAGCTATTTTGCTGTTTTTGTTTGTTATTCAGCAATTTGGCAGTTCATTGGTTGGTAAGGCATTTGGGCCCATTATGTTTATCTGGTTTACTATGATGGGCGTGCTGGGCGTATCATACATTGTGCAAATGCCAACAGTTATTAAAGCAATTAACCCATATTATGCTTTTGAACTGTTAACCAGTGGCAATCATGATGCCTTCATTATCCTGGGTGCGGTTTTCCTGTGTACAACAGGTGCCGAGGCGCTATATTCAGATTTGGGCCATTGCGGTAAAGACAATATTCGTATCAGTTGGATCTATGTTAAAACTTGCCTGGTGCTAAACTACCTGGGCCAGGCCGTATGGCTGCTGCATCACCAGGGCGAGTCGCTTAATCTTAACCTGATGAATCCGTTCTACATGATTATGCCGCGTGAGTTCCTCATCTTCGGTATTGGTATAGCAACAGTAGCTGCGGTTATAGCCAGCCAGGCGCTTATTTCGGGCTCTTACACGCTGATTGCCGAGGCCGTACGATTAAACCTGTGGCCTAAAGTACGTATCAATTACCCTAGCGATCAGAAAGGTCAGCTCTATGTGCCAAGTATCAACTGGATTTTGTGCGCCGGCTGTTTGATTGTAATCCTGCTCTTTAAGCACTCCGACAACATGGAGGCCGCTTACGGTTTAAGTATTACCGTAGCGATGTTGATGACTACCATTCTGGTATCTAAATTCCTGCGTCGCCGCAAGGTGCCCAACTATATTATCTGGACTTTCCTGGCGGTGTATTTTGTTATTGAAGGCACGTTCCTTTTTGGTAACCTGAAGAAATTTATCCATGGCGGCTGGTTTACCCTGTCAATGGGGCTGGTGCTGTTTGTGGTGATGTGGGCATGGCATACCGCTCGTAAGATCAGAAACCGTTATGTGAAGTTTGTAGAAATTGAAGATTACTACAGCATCCTGCAAGAGCTGAGCGAAGACGAAAGCGTGCCTAAATATGCATCGCAACTGGTGTATTTAACTAGTGCCAACTTTGACTCCGAGGTTGAATCAAAGATTATTTATTCCATTTTGCAAAAGCAGCCTAAACGTGCCGATGTGTACTGGCTGGTACACGTAGACGTAATGGATGAGCCATATACCCGCGAGTACCAGGTAGATCACCTGGTGCCAAACAAAGTGATTCGTATTGACTTTAAACTGGGTTTCAGGGTTGAGCAACGCATTAACCTGTTGTTCCGTAAGGTGGTGGAAGACCTGGTGAAGAAGGGTGAAGTAGAGATCATGAGCCAATACAAATCGCTCAACAAGCATAAAATTGTAGGCGACTTCCGTTTCGTGGTGATCGAGAAGATCCTGTCGCGCTCTCACGGCCTGTCGTTCTATGAAGGTTTGGTGATGAAGATATATAAGCAGCTCAAAAAGATGAGCCTTTCAGAAGAGCGCGGTTTCGGCCTCGATCTGAGCTTTGTGACAGTGGAGAAAGTACCACTGATGCTGTCAAGCCCTGAAGAGGTGGAATTGCATCGGGTGAACTGAACCAGAATTTAACGGATTTTAATATCTTATAAATCCTAAAAATTCAAGAAATACCTTTAGACATAAAAAAAGCGATTGGAGTACCCAATCGCTTTTTTTATGTCTAAAATTATTGTCTTTGTGTTTTTTAGAATCTTTATGAATCCTGTAAATCTTAAAAATCCGTTTAATCTGGTTCTTAAATCCTGGTTCAAGATTTCTTAGAATGGCAGATCGTCATCCTCCGGAGCAGAGCTGATGTCAACCGGCGGAGCATAGGTTGGTTGTGCATTGGCAGCAGCGTTACCGCTCAATACGTTAATTCTCCATAGCTGCAGGGTATTAAAATAATTCTTTTTGCCGGTTTTATCTGTCCACGGGCGACCGCGCAGGTTAAAGAATACTTCTACGTCGTCACCAACCTTTACGTTGTCCAGCAGGGCGCAACGATCTTGGATGGCTTCAAATTTGATATATTCAGGATATTGTGGGTTTTCGATGTATTCAACAACAAGTTCTCTTTTTTTGAGCGAGTCGGTTACCTGAAAAGAAGCGCTAACTTCGTGTACTTTACCTTTAATGTCCATGGTGTTCGTTAATTAAAAACGTAAAGTTAATGATGTTATGTAAATAACAGGTGCATTTTTATCCTTAATTTTGCCACTTCATGATGCAAGTTTTCCACACTGAAAGTAAAATCGTTATTACCTGCAATAAGCGGCTGTCGCCCTATCTGCAGCAAGAGGTTGAAGAATTGGGCTTTGAGCCAACAAGGGTTTTTAGCACTGGCGTTGAGCTGCAGGGTACTGTTAATGATGCCATTACGCTTAATCTTAACCTGCGCTGTGCCAGCCAGGTGCTTTACCATTTAAACAGCTTTACGGCGGCAGATCCGCAAGCGCTCTATGATAACCTGGTGCAGATGCCATGGGAAGAGCTGATAGACTTTTCCGGCTATTTCTCGGTAACATCAAACGTTAATAACGAGCATATCCGCACGCCGCTATTTGCCAATGTAAAAGTGAAAGATGCGGTGGTAGATCGTATAACCGAAAAAAAAGGCATCAGGCCAAATTCTGGTCCGGAGTTGAATAAAGCCGTGCTGCACCTGTACTGGCAAAATGATAAAGCCGATATTTTTGTAGATACCTCTGGCGAAACGCTGGCCAAACACAGCTATCGTAAAATACCTGGTAAAGCCCCAATGCTGGAGGCTTTGGCTGCGTCAACAATTATGGCTACTAAATGGGATCGAAAGAGCACGTTTATCAACCCTATGTGTGGTTCAGGCACGCTGGCTATTGAGGCGGCATTGCTGGCAACAGACAAGCGGCCGGGCTTGTTCAGGATGAATTATGCCTTTATGCATCTGATTGGCTATGATGAGCAGGTGTTTTTTAATGCCCGTCGCCAGTTAAAGGATAAAGCGCAAAAAGAAATCGGTTTTAAGATCATCGCTACAGATATCTCTGACGATGCGGTTGATGTGGCCCGGAAGAACGCTCGTACTGCCGGCGTAGAACATTTGATTGATTTTGACGTTTGTGATTTCGGTGATACGGTTGTGCCTGAAGAGCCGGGCGTTATTATGTTTAACCCGGAGTATGGCGAGCGTTTAGGTACACACGCTAAACTAGAAGGAACATACCGTCGCGTTGGTGATTTTATGAAGCAAAAATGTCTGGGTTATCGTGGCTATATTTTTACCGGTAACCCTGATCTGGCTAAACGCATCGGACTGAAAGCCGCGCGCCGTATAGAGTTTTATAACGGTAAGCTGGATTGCCGCCTGCTGGAGTATGAATTGTATGAAGGAACACGACGTGAGCCTAAACTTGATTAAAAAGATATGAAAAAACTGTTTCTGATGCTGATGGCCGTAATGGCCTTTGGCCGTGTAATGGCTCAGGCCGAAATGGATTTTCCTTTCCAGGGTGGTAAAGAGGTAATGAGCGATTTTTTTAAAAATAACATTGTGGTGAGCGACCAAATGCGCAGCCATGCCAGTACCGGGCTGGTGGTGATGAAATTTACCTCGGATGTGCAGGGAAGTATCATTAAAATGGTTGTTTATTATGCTGATGATGCCAGCCTTACTATTCCTGTGGTTGCTGCGCTAAAGGCAACTAACGGTAAATGGATCATTCCGGCAAAACAAAAGACCTATGATTTTATAATTCCTTTTTCATTCAGCATGAATAAGTCTGACGTAAAATCATCTAAAGCGATATTGCAATATCTAAGTCATCGTAACCCAATTACGGCTGATGATCAGATCCCGCTCAATACAGTTACGCTGCTGCCTACAGTTAAAGTGACATACGATTTTCTGCCGCCAGTAAAAAAAGCGGGCAAGTAATTTACGGCTCAATAATATTACCAAAACGTCATTGCTTCGTCGCCTGCAATGACGTTTTTTAATTTAAATCATACTCGTCCATCCCCCGGAGTGAGAATAATAGTCTTGGTGCTATTTCAGACGTGGTTGTCCTTTATTTGTCCACCCCGTGGACAAATAAAATACCTGAAGATATGCCTGATTGTTGTGAAAGTTAAACTTTTTACAACAAATAAGAATAAACGCGCATTTTATCTCCTTTTTGGTAAAAAAGTTTCAATAAATCAGCATTTTAGTGCAGGATTTGGAAATCCAAGTGTGTTGACGTTTCGTAAATAACGTGATTACAACCCATTGACCCCATGAAGCAATCACTTGAAAATAAAATACGCATGGTAGCCATAAACATCCGTCGTATTCGTGAATCGAAAGATTATACACAGGACTACCTGGCTGTAAAATTAAATATATCTCAAAATGCTTATAGCAAAATTGAGTTGGGCTACACCAAAATCACCGTTGAGCGTTTATTTCAGATAGCGCAGATACTGGAAGTTGATCCAGTTGCGCTGATCAATTTTAGCGACGAAGAACAAACCCGCCTGCTGCAGGTAAACGGTCTATAACAAATCAGCATTATACATACTGTCTGTTTTTATATTTGCGTGAAATTTCTTTTCACCGCAACAGTATGACGGATCCCCAATTTATTGATAGTACCGCCACCTACGTTCGCCGCACATTAGCGGAGGCGGAGGGTGGACATGACTGGTGGCACATCCACCGTGTATGGCACAATGCCCGCCTTATTGCTCAAACCGAACAGGCCGATCAGCTCATCGTAGAGTTGGCCGCTTTGCTGCATGATATAGCCGACAGTAAATTTCATAATGGCGATGAAGAGATTGGTCCGCAAACAGCCATGGCCTGGCTGCGCAGTATTGGCTTGGACGAAGCCGTAGTAGAGCATGTGGGTAATATCATCAGGTACATGTCTTTCAAAGCTAGTTTTAAGGATTCTGGTTTTTATTCCGTAGAAATGGGGATTGTGCAGGATGCCGATCGGCTGGACGCCATTGGCGCTATTGGCATTGCCCGTGCTTTTACTTATGGGGGTTTTAAAAACAGGGAAATCTATAACCCCGAAATCCCGCCTAACTTAAACATGACCAAGGACGAATATAAAAACAGTGCGTCGCCCAGTATTAATCACTTTTATGAAAAACTACTGTTATTGAAAGAACGGATGAATACCGTGACCGGCAAGCGCCTGGCCCAGGAGCGCCATGCCTTTATGGTAAGCTACCTGGATCAGTTTTATAAAGAAGTAAAATAAATTTTAGACTTGTCTAAAAATAATATTAGATTTGCTTAATTAATTCAAGCAGCATGAGTAAATACCTACCCCTGATTTTTTTAATGACAGCGTTAACTGGTTTGGCCAGGGCGCAAGACACGGTGAAACAGCAACGATTTAATCTGCATTTTCAGCAGACGATCATCACCCAAAACAAGCCACATTTTAATGCCAAATACTCGGGCGATAACAGTATGTCTACCGACGAAGAGACACAAACCTCGTTAACCACCACGCTTTATGGCGGTGCCCGTTTGTGGAAAGGGGCCGAGGTGTATTTCAATCCCGAAATGAGCGGTGGTGCCGGCCTGAGCAAAACGCTGGGTGCGGCCGGTTTTCCCAATGGCGAAACTTTTAGGGTAGGGGCTGCCGAACCGAAGATTTATATTGCCCGTGCCTATATCACCCAAAAATTTGAATGGGGTAAAGATTATGATAAGCTGGATGACGAAGCCAATCAACTGGCTGGGTCATTTAGCCAGCGCCATTTCTTGATCACGGTAGGTAAATTTGGCATGGCCGATTATTTTGACAATAACAGTTTTAGTCATGACCCGCGCACGCAGTTCATGAACTGGTCGCTCATGAGCAACGGCGCCTGGGATTACCCGGCTAACACCCGCGGTTATGTTTTAGGGGCCTATACCGAGTTTGCACAGCCTACCTGGACGCTGCGTTTTGCCTACACCATGGTAACCACCGAGGCCAACGGCGCCATCTGGGATGCTAAACTAGGTAAAGCCAACTCGCAAACACTGGAATTTGAGAAACGCTATAAGTTGGGTGGCTACGGCGGCACCTTCAGGGTGCTGGGCTTTGCCAACAACGGCAAAATGGGTAACTACCGTGATGCTATTACCAAAAACCCATCAGCACCAGATATTGATGACGTATTGGCCTATGGTCATCACAAATACGGCTTTGGACTGAACGCCGAGCAGAACCTGACCAATGACTTGGGCTTGTTTGCCAAATACAGTTATAACGATGGCAAGACCGAAACCTGGTTTTTTACCGAGATTGACCGTTCATTCAGTTTCGGTGGCGTGCTTAAAGGTACCTCATGGAAACGTACAGATGACGAGCTGGGATTGGCTTTCGTAACCAACGGCATTTCTAAGCCACACCGGGACTATCTGGCCGCCGGCGGTTATGGCTTCATCATTGGCGATGGCAAACTGAACTACAGCAACGAACTGATCGGCGAGCTTTACTACAAAGTAAACGCTTACCAGAAAAAGATATGGCTAACACCTGATTACCAGTTTATCGTTAATCCGGCCTATAATAAAGATCGTGGTCCGGTAAATGTATTCTCATTGAGAATGCATGTGGAGTTTTAATCTTGAATCTGGGTTGCTGAACCAGAATTTTTCGTGAGTTTGATGGTTCTTAATAGGCGCTCAAGAAGGCTTCGCCGTTTAACGAATTTTTAGGATTTTCGGGATGCTTGTATTCACAGGCATCCCGAATTTATTTTATAGATGCCATAATTGAGGGTTCCTGCTATTGGGGTCTTCCGTCCCCAACAATAGCCTCCGCGGCAATGAGCGGGCTGCAGTACATATAAGCACAAACTCAAATAAGAACACTGATATTTTAAACCATTCCGTTTAAGATCAATCTCAATAATGTTATACTTGTAGCACTTGATAATACTAATGAAAAAACTGTTTTTCGCTCTTATCCTTTTGCTGCCGACTTTGAGCATGGCGCAAACAAAATATAACGTAACCAGCTCATCGGTTACTTATGTAGTTAAAAACCTGGGCATTAATACAGGTGGCGGTTTTGGTGGTTTACAAACAGCCAATATTGTGTTTGATAAACAACACCTGGATGTCTCAAATATACAAGCTACCGTTGATGTGAAAAAGCTCGACTCAGGCATTGACTCGCGCGATGAGCACATGAAAGGCGCCGACTTTTTTGATGTAGAGCATTACCCAACCATCACAATCAAATCAATATCGTTTAAACCAAAAGGCGGTAATAAATTTGTGGGCGTGTTTGATTTGACTTTGAAGGCTACCACCAAACGTGTTGAAATTCCTTTTACCCTTACAGATACTGGAAGCATTGCCGTTTTTCAAGGCTCGTTTAAAATAAACCGGATGGATTATGGAGTAGGAGGTAGTACTTTAACGCTGTCTAATGATGTTACGGTGAGCGTAAACATCCAGGCTGCAAAATAATTACTTTACATTGGGACGTTAAATTAACATTGGCTTAATATACGGGTATGCCCAAAGATGTTAACTTTAGGGCATGAAACTGCGCGTACTCATCTTAATAAACGCGGCCGCGGTGGCCATTGCGTTATCGGCGGTTAACTATTATTTTCAGCATAACTGGTATGATGTAGGCATTACTTTTGTGTTGTCGTTTGCTATCAGCTTCATTATTTTCTACTACCTGATAGAAAAATACGTTTACTCAAAAATCAAACTGATCTATAAACTGATTCACAACCTCAAACTGGGGCGCGATCTGCGCGATGCCTTGGGCGATCATATTGTAAGTGCGGATCCGATTGAAGACGTACAGCAGGAGGTAAAAGAATGGGCCCGCCAGAAAAAGAGCGAGATTGACGAGTTGCGTAAGCAAGAGAAGTTTCGCCGAGAGTTTTTATCGAACATTTCGCACGAGTTTAAAACCCCGCTGTTTGCTATCCAGGGTTATATTGAAGCTATTCAGGACGATAACTTTGAGGATACCGACATGGCGGCTCAGTTTTTAGAGAAAGCCTCAAAAAATGTGGATAGGTTAAGTTATCTGATCCAGGATCTGGACGAGATTTCAAAATTGGAGTCGGGAGAGATTCCGATCAACTACAGCAAATTTAAAGTAAACGATCTGATTAAAGAGGTGTTTGAATCGCTGGAGCTGAAAGCTAATCAGCATAGCATCAGACTTATTTTTAAACAAAAGTATGATGAGCCTTTCCTGGTAACGGCAGATCGCGAGAAGATACGCCAGGTACTGGTAAACCTGATTGATAACTCTTTTAAATACGGTAAAGAAGGCGGCACCACATCGGTAAGCGTATTTGACTTGCATGATCAGGTGCTGATTGAAGTAACTGATGATGGAATCGGCATTGAAGAGCACAACCTGCCACGGCTGTTTGAGCGCTTTTTCCGTACAGACCAAAGTCGTTCACGCCAGATTGGCGGCTCAGGTTTGGGATTGGCTATTGTGAAGCATATCATTGAGGCTCACCAGCAAACCATTAATGTGCGTAGTACAGCTGGTTTAGGTTCAACTTTTGGCTTTACGTTACAAAAAGTTAAACAAATTCAGTTTCCAGCTATACCTGCATTAAAAAGTTAACATTAACTTAACACACAAGACTTACCTTTGCCAAACAAATATTAGCAATGTCATTAAATAGTATCTTCCAGTATTTTGTTCCGAAGGATAAAAAAGTGTTCTTTCCCTTGTTTGAACAAGCAGCCGCAAACGTAGTAGCCATGTCTACCGTTTTGGTAGAAGCCGTAAACTCTCTTGACTCCAACGCACGAGAGGAGATGTTTAAACAGATTGACAAGCTGGAGAACAAAGGCGATGAACTTACCCACCAGATTTACCTGGAGCTGGGTAAAAACTTCATAACACCGTTTGACCGTGAAGATATCCACTCGCTGGCTACCGCTATTGATGATGTGGCTGATTATATTCAGGGTTCTGCCAACCGTATGAGCCTGTATGCTATTGAAGAGTATACAGAGCCTATCCGCAAACTGTCTGAACTGATTTTACAAGGTAGTGTTGAGCTTGAAAAAGCTGTACGCGAACTGAAAGACCTGAAAAACGTACGCAATATTGCCGACTCTTGCATCCGTATTAACAGTATAGAAAACCAGGCCGATTATGTATTTGACCGCGCCGTGGCTGATTTGTTCCTGTACGAGAAAGACGCATTGCGACTGATTAAATACAAAGAAATTCTGGCTGCGCTGGAAACAGCAACCGACATGAGCGAGGACGCTGCCAATGTAATGGAATCGATTTTAGTTAAAAACGCTTAATCGCCACACCTAACTCAACTCAACCTCCCCATGGTCACCACCCTGCTTGTTGTTGTTATTATTCTTGCCGTAATATTCGATTTTATTAACGGGTTTCACGATGCGGCAAATTCTATAGCCACGGTTGTATCAACCAAAGTACTTACTCCTTTTCAGGCTGTTATCTGGGCCGCGGCCTTTAACTTCCTGGCTTTCTTTATTATTAAAGAGCATAACGTTGCCGGCACTATTGCCAAAACAGTGCACGAGCAATTTATTACTATGCACGTTATTCTGGCTGGTTTGCTTGCCGCCATCACCTGGAACTTAATTACCTGGTGGTTTGGTATCCCGTCAAGCTCATCGCACACATTGATTGGTGGTTTTGCCGGTGCCGGCATGACCAACGCCATGTTCATGCATTCCAGCGCAATTGCCGCCATCAACCTGAAACCTATTTTAACTATTATTGCTTATATCTTTTTGGCGCCCTTCATCGGCCTCATTATAGCATACGTTATTACCATTATCATCCTGCATGTGTGTAAAAATGCACGACCGGCAATGGCTGAGCGTTGGTTTAAAGCCCTGCAGCTGGTATCGTCTGCAGCATTGAGCTATACTCACGGTGGTAACGATGCGCAAAAAGTAATGGGTATTATTTATGTATCGTTGGTGGCTTCAAAACTTATCCCAATGCAAACCGGTGCCGAGAACATGCCGGAGTGGATTCCGCTTACCTGCTATAGTGCTATTGCACTAGGTACCATGAGCGGTGGTTGGAAGATTGTTAAAACCATGGGTACAAAAATAACCAAGGTAACCCCGCTGGAAGGTGTAAGTGCCGAAACTGCCGGCGCCATCACCCTGTTTATTACAGAGCGTTTGGGTATCCCGGTATCAACTACACACACCATCACCGGTTCCATCATCGGTGTGGGTTTAACAAAACGTGTATCAGCTGTACGTTGGGGTGTAACCCTGAACTTGGTTTGGGCCTGGGTAATTACTATTCCAATCTCTGCGCTGATTGCCGCTATTGTATTCTCTATCATTCATTTTATAGGGTAATTTTTGTTCTGCCTTTAGTAATTTAGGGCATGAAAAAAATCTACTTAAGTATAACCTTGCTGTCGGCTGTTTTAATTAGCGGCCCGGTTTCAGCTCAATCATTTAAGGATATCATTTCCGGATTGAAAAAGAAAACCACCACACAAACAACCGACAGCAAAACTACCTCTTCCACTACCGCAAGCTCTCCAAGTACTTTAGAAATAGGCGACGCGCTGAAACAGGCCCTCACCCAGGGAACCGGAAAAAGCAGCGATAAGCTATCGGCCGTTGATGGCTTTTTCAAAGACTCGGAAGTTAAGATTCTTTTTCCGCCAGAGGCGCAAAAAGCTGAGAAAACGTTGCGCTCGTTAGGGTTAAATAAGTTGTGCGACGATGTAATTCTTTCGCTCAATCGTGCTGCCGAAAGTGCCGCTAAAGAAGCCAAGCCCATTTTTATAGATGCCATTAAGCAAATGACCTTGCAGGATGTAACCAACATATTGCTGGGCAATCAGGATGCAGCCACACAATACTTTAAACGTACCACTACTTTACAACTTACTACCAAGTTTAAACCAGTAGTAAAGCTTAATCTGGACAAAGTAAACGCCACAAAACTTTACTCGCAGGCGGCCACGCAATATAACCGTATACCGCTGGTGATGAATAAAATCAACCCCGATATCAGCGATTACGTAACCCAGAAAGCTATTGAGGGTTTGTTTTTGGAGATTGCCAAAGAGGAGCTGAACATTCGCCAGAATATTGGCGCCCGAAGCACCCCGCTAATGCAAAAGGTATTTGGGTTTGCGCAGGGTTTGAAGAAATAATCTGCAGCCGCAACATAGCGATGGGTTGCAAAACCACCGCTATATGACCGGAAAAACTTGCGCTTTTACCCATCAATCTGCACATTTGTATATCTGTGCATCTACAGATTCCAAAAAAATCATGATTCATAAAAAACCGAGAAAATACATCCCTGCGGACTTTGAGATCCGTTGGGAAAACCTGGAACCTTTGTTTGTTGAGCTTCGCGATCGCGAAATCGGTTCAGTTGAAGATCTGGAACAATGGCTGCACGACCGCAGTGAAGTAGAAGCAGCGCTGGAAGAAGATTTTGCATGGCGCTACATCCGCATGACCTGCGACACAGCTAACGAAGACTTGTTGCAAGCCTTCCAGTATTTTGCTACCGAAATTGAACCCAAGATTGCACCATGTAATAATGAGTTGAATGAGAAATTAGTGGGCAGCGAGTACATTGATCAGCTTGACCATGATAAATATTTCATTTATCTGCGCGGTGTGCGCAAGGCGCTGGAGCTTTTCCGCGAGGAAAACATTCCGCTGCAAACCGAGATCCAAGTGGAACAGCAGAAATACCAATCGATCACCGGTTCAATGTCGGTACATATTGGCGACAAAGAATACACGCTGGAGCAAGCATCTGTATTTTTGAAAGATATTGATCGAGCCAAACGTCAGCAAGCATGGGAAACTATTACGGCTCGTCGCTTACAGGACAAAGATCAGCTGGATCAACTGTTTGATAAACTGCGTGAGTTGCGCCACAAAGTGGCACTGAACGCCAATTTTGAGAACTTCCGCGATTATATGTTCCAGGCGCTGGGGCGCTTTGACTATACCCCGCAGGATTGTTATGCCTTCCACGAGGCTATTGAAAAAGAGATTGTGCCCATACTGCGCGATAAAGCACACGAGCGCCAGCAAGCGCTCAACTTGCCATCACTGAAACCGTGGGACCTGGATGTGGACGTGAGCGGTAAACCTGCCCTGAAACCGTTTAATAATGGTGATGATCTGATTGAAAAATCAATCCAATGCTTCAGCAATATCAGTCGTTATCTGGGCGAACGTTTAGAGATAATGAAAGATAACCAGCTGTTTGATGTAGAGAGCCGCAAAGGCAAAGCGCCGGGAGGTTACAACTATCCGCTGGCTGAAACGGGTGCGCCGTTCATCTTCATGAACTCCGCCAATACCTTTCGCGATCTGACTACGATGGTACACGAGGGCGGCCACGCAGTGCACACCTTCCTTACTGCAGACCTGGAGCTGAATGATTTTAAACATTGCCCTGCAGAGGTTGCCGAACTGGCCTCGATGTCGATGGAGTTGATCTCTATGGATAACTGGGACGTGTATTTTGATAACGCCGAAGACCTGAAACGCGCCAAACGCGATCAGTTATTTGATGTACTGAAAACGCTGCCGTGGGTAGCCGTGGTAGATCAGTTTCAGCACTGGATTTATACCAACCCAGACCATACCGATGCCCAGCGTACCGAAGCCTGGGTGCAGATTTACGAGCGCTTTGGTGCCGGCTTTGCCGATTGGAGCGAGCACCGAGCCTCATTACAAAACTTATGGCAAAAACAACTGCATATTTTCGAGGTGCCATTCTACTACATTGAATATGGCATGGCTCAACTAGGCGCCATTGCCGTGTGGAAGAACTATAAAGAAAACCCTGAAACCGGCCTGCAGCAATACCTGGATGCTTTGAAATTGGGCTACACCAAATCAATCAGAGAGATCTATGAAACCGCCGGTATTAAGTTTGATTTCAGCGCCGATTATGTAAAAGAACTGGCCGATTTTGTGAAAGCCGAAATGGATAAAATATAAAACAGTAGAGCCACATAATTGTGGCTCTTTTTGTATGCATCAGGAGCCATAATTATGTAGCTCTATCAAATCATCATATCATGAAAAAATACATCTCTGTTATTTCCATTCCCGTAACTGATCAGCAACGGTCAAAAGAGTTTTATGAGAAAGTAGGATTTAAACTGCTAATAGAAGCGCCCATGGGTAATGGCGAAACCTGGGTGCAGCTGGAGTTGGAAAATACGCAAACCTCCATCGCCCTGGTAACCTGGTTTAAGCAAATGCCACCCGGAACAGTATGTGGTTGGGTAATTGAAACAGATGATATCCAACGTGAGCTAGACGCCCTGAAAGTGCAAGGCATTGAAACATCAGATATTGATCAAACAGCGTGGGGTAAGTTTGCCTGGGTAAAAGATCCGGATGGCAATTCGTTTAATTTTAGGGAGGAGTAAGGTTCCTTACCCCCCCAATGTCATTTTCGACCAACGGGAGAAATCTTAGATGTCTAACTTGTCCTGACGAATAGCATGGGGGCTAAGATTTCTCCTCACTCCCGGCACAGCCTCCCCACTGTTCGTCGAAATGAATGAAGGGGGGATTTATTTCTCTTTCTTCTCCTCACTTCCCTTCAAATTCCAGATCTTCTCTGCTTTGCGGCCGATGAGCCAGAAGGAGCCGGCCAGGATAGTGAAAAATACCGCCACGTTGGTTTCTTTCCAGAAGTATTCAAAGTATTTGGTGTAAAGCAGGATGATGAGGAACGTGATGCCAAACTCGCGGGCAATAACGTCTTTGCTTTTTAAACCATAGAACAGAAAGCCACCTGCCACAACGCCGCTGATGACGCCCCAGTAAAAAAGGGTAATCTGTTTAATATTCCACCATGCTTCCAGATCACCATAATTACCAAAAATGGTGAGCATCCACAAAGAGAGGAACAGGTAGAGCAGGCCTACCACATACGTTACTTCCCAAAAGTATTGCAGCCATTTGGCCCGGCGCAGCAGGTAACAGGCGGCCACCAATAACAAACCAAAGCCTACAAACCGCAGCGGGTAGTTCATCCCTAGGAAATAGCCGCTCCAGCGGGTTTGGTAGCCGGTCTCTGTGCCAAACCAACTGCCCAGCGAAATAAGCGCGAACAACCAAATTAGTTTTGACTCCATACGGTAAGCCAGAAAACCGTATACAAAAACCGAGATAAGAAACAGGATTGAAAAATGATGCGAACCGTCATCAAACGTTTTGCCCAAAAACGCAATACAGCATGCCGTAAACAACACACCTGTAAAGATGAAGGCCTCGTTGCTAAATACGCGCTCTGGCGCCTTACGTTTGCCTATTCGGCCATAAACAAAGGAGCCTGCGGCTAGTAAGCCTGCTATAACGGCAATTACTACGTCGGGCGTGTTGTAAAGCTGGCGCAGCCAATTGATAATAGCCTGATTATACAGCAGCGACCCAAAGGCAACCACACCGCAGACAAGTGCAATCCAGAATGAGTATTTGGCCAGCCGCATCCAGTCGAAACCTTTGGTCTCGTAAGAGTTGCGCAACTCTTCGGCCTTGCCGGTACTCAGTAAGTCATTCTTTTCCCACTCGGCAATTACCTTGGTCAAAAATTCGCTTTCCTGCTTGTCGAGGTTGAGTTTCATTTATTAGTCGATAGACCATGGCCCATAGTTCATGGCGTTTCAAAGGTGAACATACTATAAATATCCGAAGACCCGAATTGTTCTAAGATTTATCGAAGGCTTACTATGGACTATCGACTATGACCGTGGACTCAATTCAACAACCGCAACGCATCAATCTTATCCTGCGCCAGTTGTGCTGTCAGTGCCTCAAGGCCGTTAAATTTCATATCACCACGAATGTAGTGGAGGAAGTTCATGCGGATATCCTGGTTGTAAATCTCGCGGTGAAACTCAAAGATATTTACTTCGATGTTGCGCGTAATGCCGTTTACTGTAGGGCGCTGACCGATGTAAGCCATGCCTTTATAAGTTTCGTCATCAATATCCACTGTTACGGCGAAGATGCCATCACCAGGAATCAGTTTATAGCTTTCGTGCGGTTGGATATTGGCTGTTGGATAACCAATCTGCCGGCCAATCTGATCACCGCGAATTACTTTGCCTGTGATAAAGAAAGGGTAGCCTAAACAATTATTAGCGGTAGCAATATCGTTTTGTAACAGCGCATTGCGGATGCGGGTAGAGCTCACGGCTACGTCATTAATATCCTGTTCCGGAATCTCCATTACCTCGAAGCCATATTGCGGGCCCAGGCGTTGCAGATCGGCCAGGCTGCCAGCGCGGTCTTTGCCAAAGTGATGATCGTATCCAATCACAATTTTGTGGGTGCCAATTTTTTCAACCAGTACCTGGCGGATATATTCTTCGGGCGATTGATTAGAGAAATCGCGTGAAAATGGTGTAATGATCAGATGGTCTACTCCTAATTCTTCCAGCAAAGTTGCTTTCTCTGCAATGGTGGTGATGAGCTTAAGCGACTGATCTTCCGGATGCAGAATCATACGCGGGTGAGGAAAGAAGGTGAGGATCACGCTCTCGCCGCCCGATGCTTTGGCCAGCTCGGTAATACCAGAGATGATTTTGCGGTGCCCCCGGTGCACGCCGTCAAACGTGCCAATGGTTACCACGGCGCCGGGCACTGGGCTAAACTCATCAATATGGTGGTAGATCTTCATTCCGTTTTTGTGATTACACCGATTTCTTTTGTCGATTACACTGATGTAATTTTATTGATCACAAATAATAACGATGTAATAGTTTTTATGGTTGACGTTATCGTAAAAATAATTGCTTGCTTTTATTCAGACAGTATGAGTAATGTAAAATGTTTATTGATCCCTTAAAATTGGGCAATCATTCATCATCTGAGCAATCATTAAGCAGTAATCGGTGTGATTGTTTCATTTCCATCTGTGGAATCATCGCGTAGCGCGCGAATGCTGCCCACCATTTCCATCACTTCACTTGCATCTTCAATCCTGAAATCGCCACTGCGGGTACGGCGTAACCTTGAAAGATACGCGCCGCTGTTTAAAGCCTTGCCGAAATCATTGGCCAGCGAGCGGATGTAGGTTCCCTTGCTGCATACCACCCTAAAGTCAACTTCCGGTAATTCAATGCGGGTCAACTCAAACTCAGTAATGGTTACGTTGCGCAGGCGCAGTTCTACTTCTTCGCCGCGGCGGGCTTTTTCGTAAAGGCGCTCGCCATCAACCTTAACAGCCGAGTGTGCGGGCGGGTATTGTTGTATATCACCGATGAATTGCTGGCAGGTATCGCGCAGTAACTGTTCGGTAATGTGGGCGGTTTCAAAAGTTTGGTCAACTTCGCTCTCCAGATCATAAGTAGGAGTGGTGGCGCCGATGGTAAAGGTACCTGTATATTCTTTTTCCTGCGCCTGGAAGCTGTCTATCTGCTTGGTCATTTTTCCTGTGCAGATGATCAGTAAGCCAGTTGCCAGCGGATCCAGCGTGCCGGCGTGCCCTACTTTTAGTTTGAGCGGTTTGAAAGCGTTACGTAGTTTGCCAACAACGTCAAAGCTGGTCCACCGGTAAGGTTTGTTAATCAGCAGCAGCTTGCCGTCTATATATTCCTGTAATTTCGGGTTCAAAACAAATGTGTTTAAATAAAAACGGCGCAAAGGTAACTATTTGGCGCGATAAGCCGTTAACCGTGCCGCAACGGTATGATTGTTGCGGCATTTTAGATACATATTTGAAGAACTACAGCTTAAACTTTTATGATAGATCCGGTTGAATTTAAGATTGAAACTGAAACAGGTCCGCGCCTGATTACTATATCGCCCGTAAACCTTACGCTGGGCAGTGGCATTTTATATGCTACCGGCGAGTACAAACTAGATGAAGGCAAAGTGGGTATAGGCACCATCACCTTCAAAAATGCCAAAAGCTGGGACTATGACGGCTTTGGCGATATCAGCAAAAGCAATTTAGCCGCCATTGCTGATTTTATCCGCGAGCGCGATTTTACCGGTAAAAAAGCCGCTGCCGAACCTCAGCCTAAAAAAGAAGAAGAAGAGCGTTATAATAGTCCGGCAGACCCATCGTCATCAGTTATTAACTTTTTGGTTTATCGCGACGGTGCCCCGGTAGATGTACACGTACAGATGCATTATCCAACTTACGACGTCAGTCTTTCGGGCAAACCTGCCGCGCAATTGCAGCAAGACCATCATAGCAACTGGTATGTAGCCAGTGGTCACCTCGAAGACAAGCTGGTGCAGGAAATTGGCCGCCGCATTACAAAAGCTGTAATGGGCGATTAAGATCTAAAACAGATAGTTTACTCCGGCCTGAGCCGAAACATCAAAAAGCGATAAACTTATCTATCTGCTCATTGGTAAACTTCACTGTTTCCGGTTGGCAAAGGTTGCCTTCATCGTTTAGTTCCTGCCTTACAAAAGGGATGTAAATGCGTAGCGGCAGCAAGTGAATATGCATATAACCACACACGCCGGTAAAATGCTCCACCCCGCGGATGTTGCCGTACCGGCCCGAAGACAGGCCTACCAGCGCCGCTTTTTTTTCATAAAAACTGTCCGGGAAATCGCAGGCGTCAATAAAAGTTTTCAGCACCCCTGGGAAACTGCCGTTATACTCTGGTATTACAAACAGAAATTTACTGGTAGCGCTGATGAGTTCCTGGATAGGTTTAAATTCATCACTACGCTTGCCATAAAGGTCAGATGCTATGAGGCCGGCCGGTAGATCGGTGAGCGATAGCAAATGGCAATCCTGCCCTTTTGCGCTTAGTTGACTCTGGTAATATTTTGCCAGTTTAAGAGTAGCGCTGTTGGGGCGATTAGTGCCAGATATAATGGTGATCATTTTTTGCTGAGGTAAAAAGGCGAAAGGTAAAAGGTGAAAGGTGAAAAAGCAAATGAATTAAGTGAAAGGCGATGTATATTTGAGTGTTTCAAACTAAAATCAGCAGATGATTTGAGCGAATCTTTTGCCTTTAGTCTTTAACCTTTCACCTCTCCATTTAACTGTAAATTGTTTGTAAGTAGCCCTAACCTGTGGATTGTCGGATAGTTTAAATTCGTATCTTTAGCCCGCGGTAAAAACTTCACGAAAGTAAAAATTTTTATGTTGGCTTTCCGTTCATAACTAATCGACATCAATTATAATTTAATTAGATATAATGGGTAAAATAATTGCTTTGGCCAATCAAAAAGGCGGAGTGGGTAAAACCACATCATCTATCAACCTGGCGGCAAGTTTAGCCGTGTTAGAGTATAAAACATTGTTGGTAGATGCAGATCCGCAGGCCAATTCTACCTCGGGTATCGGGTTTGATCCCCGTACTATTAAAAACAGTATTTACGAGTGCATTATTAACGGTACAGACCCGCACGAGGCTATTCAAAAAACAGAAACCCCAAATCTTGACCTGCTGCCTGCCCACATTGACCTGGTAGGTGCCGAAATTGAGATGATTAACCTAACAGACCGCGAGTACAAAATGCGCGGTGTGCTTGACCAGGTAATTAACGAGTATGATTTCATCATCATAGACTGTTCGCCATCTTTAGGTTTGATTACCATCAATGCGCTTACAGCCGCAAACTCGGTAATTGTACCGGTACAGTGTGAGTATTTTGCGTTAGAGGGCTTGGGTAAATTACTTAACACGATTAAGATTGTACAAACCCGCCTTAATACAAACCTGGATATTGAAGGTATTTTATTGACCATGTATGATGTGCGCCTGCGCCTGAGCAACCAGGTAGTAGAAGAGGTGCGTACGCACTTTGAAGATCTGGTATTCGAAACCATTATTCAGCGTAACACCCGCTTAAGTGAAGCCCCTAGCTTTGGTATGTCTGTAATTATGCACGATGCCAATTGCAAAGGCGCAATTAACTATTTGAACCTTGCGCGCGAGATTGTACGCAAAAATGGTATGGTAAGAGACGAGGCCGAGGCCACTACAGCAACAGTTTAATAGATGAGCGTAGAAAAAAAGAGAGCATTAGGAAAAGGATTAAGCGCGTTACTGGATGATACCCCTCAGGTAACCAATAACCGCACAGCAACCCCGCCGCAGGTGCAAACCACAGACGGACCGGGCACTATTAATGAGATAAGTATTGACGAGATTGAGGTTAACCCCTTCCAGCCACGTACCGAGTTTGATGCCCAGGCGCTGCAGGAGTTATCAGAATCAATTAAGTTACAAGGCTTAATACAGCCTATTACCGTGCGCCGCATTAGTGCGGGTAAATACCAACTGATATCTGGCGAGCGCCGTTTGCGTGCGTCTAAGCTGGCAGGCGTCAGAAGCATCCCGGCTTATATCCGTACCGCTAATGATCAGCAGATGCTGGAAATGGCACTGATAGAAAACATCCAGCGCGAAAACCTGAACGCCATTGAAACGGCACTCAGCTTTCAGCGGATGATTGATGAGCTGAACCTGAAACAGGAAGAGCTGGGCGAACGCGTCAGCAAAAACCGCTCTACCGTTACCAACTATCTGCGCTTATTGAAGTTGCCGCCGGCTATCCAGGTAGCTATTCGCGATGGAGCTATCACCATGGGGCACGCCCGTGCGTTGTTGGGTCTGGAAAGCCCGACCGATCAGCTATATATCCACCAGATGATTATCCGCGATGGCTTATCTGTACGCAAGGTAGAAGAGATGGTGCGTAACGTGCAGCAAAACGCAACTTCGGCAAAAAAAGGTAATAATAAACTAAACGAGCCGTTATCGTACCAGGTACAAAAAATTCAGGATGATCTGTCATCGCGCTTTAGCTCAAAAGTTAAGTTGAAAGTGGGCAGCAAAGGCTCTGGCCTTATCGAAATTCCGTTTTTATCGGATGACGACCTGAATCGTATTCTTGAAATGCTGGATTGGTAAATGACTAAATTACTGCTCACTTTTATATTGATTGCAGGACTGGCCCTCACGGCCGCCGCCCAAAAGCCAGATACGCTGAAGCGTACCAAAGCTACAGTTACGGATAGCCTTAATCATAAGGCAGATTCGCTGCAGTCTAAGCCATTTAAGCCAAGTGTTGTTTCAAAAAAGGCTAAAGTATTTATCCCGGATAGCTTACACAGTCCGCATAAGGCGGTTATTCGCTCCCTGATTATCCCTGGCTGGGGGCAAGCTTACAATCATCATTATTGGAAAATCCCACTTATTTACGGCGCTTTAGGATCATTAGGCTATTATATCTGGTATAATGAGCGCGATTACCAAGGCTTTTTAGCTGTGGCTAAATATCAGCGTGATCCCAATTATACTAATGCGAAGTATAACGATTATATCGTTAAATATGCCCAGTTTCCTAATGCATCCGTTGTTAATCAAAAAGATTACTCGCTGCGCAGCCGGGATTTGTGTATACTGGGTTTCCTGCTCACCTGGGGTGTTAACTGTATAGATGCTTACGTGTTTGCTAAGTTCAAACATTCTTACTCTATGGATAATAACCTGAGCGATGTACACATCAGCGGCGGTTTGCTGAATAATCCGCTGAGTCCGGTTTATGCGGCAAATTTTAATACCTTTACGCCTGCCATAAAACTCACCATTACATTAAGATGAAAATTGCATTGTTAGGCTACGGCAAAATGGGCCGTATTATTGAAAAAATAGCCACAGACCGCAAACACGAGATCGTACTTAAAATAGACGAAAATAACGCGTACGAATTGACTACCGAAAACCTGCAAAAGGCCGATGTAGCCATTGAGTTTAGCATCCCTGATACCGTACTTGGTCATATTGACGCATGTTTTAAAGCCAATGTGCCTATCGTTGTTGGTACCACCGGTTGGTACGGGCATTTGCAGCGTATTAAAGATGACTGCGTGGACGGTGGACACACCCTGCTTTATGCTTCAAATTTTAGCGTTGGGGTAAATGTGTTTTTCCACGTTAACAAAATTTTGGCTAAGCTGATGAATAACTACCCGTATTATGATGTACAGGTAGAAGAAATTCATCACACCCAAAAGCTTGATTCGCCAAGCGGCACCGCCATCACCATTGCCGAGGGGATTATTGAAAACCTGGAAGACAAAAAAGAGTGGGTTAACGAACTGGTTGATGCCGGTTCTGCTGCACATGAGGTAGTAAAACAAGACCAGGTTTTGATTGAATCTCTACGCGTAGAAAACGTACCGGGTACTCACACCGTTATTTATGACTCTGAGGTAGATACCATTGAGTTTAAACATACTGCGCACAACCGTAACGGTTTTGCGCTGGGCGCCGTACTGGCTGCCGAGTGGGTGCAAGGCAAAAAGGGATTCTATTCGGTTAAAGATATGTTTAACTTTAGCTTGTAATCCTAAGGTCTAATATCCTAAATACCAATTACCGTGAATGTAGTTTTATTTTTTCTGCTAATCATATTCTTCATAATAATGCCATACGTTGGCCTTTGGATGATGTTTAAAAAAGCAGGCGAGGCGGGTTGGAAAGCAATTATACCATTTTATGCTTCTTACATTATGTGTCAGCTTAGTGGCCGGCCAACATGGTGGGTAGCTTTGCTTTTTATACCGTTCGTAAATATTTTTATAGTAATTGGCATTTATATAGAATTTATAAAATCGTTTGGTAAATGGCGTTTGCGCGATATTGTTGCGTTAGTATTGATTCCATTTATCTGTCTGCCTAAATGGGGCTTTGATAAAGATACCAAATACCTGGGCCGGTCCGCCAGCGATTCTTTTAAAGAGCGCCATAAAGCGAGCCTCAAAAAATCATCAGGCCGCGAATGGACCGAGGCGATTATTTTTGCAGTGGTTGCTGCAACGCTCATTCGTACTTTTTTCATTGAGGCCTACACCATCCCGACGCCATCAATGGAGCGCTCGCTGCTGGTGGGCGATTTTCTGTTCGTAAGCAAGGTAAACTATGGTGCACGCACACCAATGACGCCTGTTGCATTTCCGTTTGCGCATCATACCATGCCGTTAATTGGCACTAAAGCCTATTGGGACGGACTGGAGTTACCTTACTACCGTTTGCCAGGATTGAGCGATGTAAAAAAAGGCGACGTAGTTGTATTTAACTACCCAATGGAAGCCGACTCGCCATTTAACCGTCCGGTTGATAAGCGCGAAAATTATATTAAACGCTGCCAGGGAACCCCGGGCGATACACTTTCGGTGGTTAACTCACAGGTTTTTGTAAACGGTAAAGCTGCCGAAAACCCGCCTGAAAGTCAGACTCAATATACCATTGTTAATGCCAGCGCCGCAGCTTACGGTTTAAATCCAAAGCTGCTGGAAGATCTGCATATCAGTATTTATGAGGGTGACACGCTGGCCACCATGACTAAAGCATCGGCCGCTACGCTGGGTACTTATCCGGATGTAAAAGCGGTTAACCCAGTCATAGCCACTAAAGGCATGGCTGATGGGCAGACCTTCCCGCAAGATCCGCAACATTACAAATGGAATGCCGATAACTATGGCCCGGTTATTATCCCTAAAAAAGGGTGGACCGTTAAACTGGATAGTCTGACTATCCCGATCTACTACCGCGCCATCAAAGTTTATGAAGGTAACCAGGTAGAACAGAAAGATAAAAACACGCTCTACATAAACGGTGCTAAGGCTGATACGTACACCTTTAAAATGAACTATTACTGGATGATGGGCGATAACCGTCATGACTCGCTCGACTCGCGCTACTGGGGTTTTGTTCCGGAAGATCATATTGTAGGCAAGGCTCTCTTTGTTTGGATGAGCTGGGATGATAACGCCAGCTTTATCCACAAAATAAGATGGAGCAGGCTGTTTATGCCGATACACGCTTACTGAAGATTAGAGATTGAAGATTAAAGATAAGGCCAAAGTTTACTGCGGCCTTCTTCGTTAAAAAAAAGTCATCGTAGAGCCACATAATTGTGGCTCTTGCTCATTCGGTTAGGGGATTTATATCTACATAAAACAAAAAAGCTGCTTCAAACTTGAAGCAGCTTTTTGCCAATATTTAAAAGCCTTGTTTATAAAATGGTTGTTATTTATTTATTTATTTATGGGTGTAGGTAATAAATAAAAGGATGGATAAAGAACAGGTCATCCCCTCCCGGGCCATCGGTAGCGGCCTCAATATCCATTGAAATATCTTTCTGGCTGGAGCCCAGATCAAATGAGCCGGACGTATGATAGTAATTGTTAGTTATTGCATCTGGCGTACTGTTTTCATCGTCTGCTACCCAAGCATCCAGGTTTAAGCTTCCATAGTCAACAATATGGAATGTAAATATTTGCAGTTGCTGCCCTGTACCGGGAGCAATGGTGCATTCGTAGTAAAACGTGCTGCCTACAATAGACCATGATGCATAAACGTGTGTGCCCAGCTCGTCCGTTTGGTCCCAATAACCCGAAGAGTTGTTGCCATTGTAAGGAATGGTCACACCATTGGGGTGAGACGGATCATAATAGCTGCCCGATGAATATTCAATAAAAGGGTCTGATAACAGCAGCCTCGCGTTAGTAGCTTGTTTTGATGAATACGCATGGTAGATCGCCGGTAAATGGTTATTGTTAACTGGCATGCTGGCCTTTGCTATGCCAAATGCAAAAAGCATTGTAAAGAGCAATAAAAAATTTTTCATAATAAGTTAGGTAAGGTGGTTTGAAAAGGCTTTTGGTTCTATAGGTTATAATTGGCAATCCAATATACCTGGTATTTATAGAAAAGAAGACAACGGTGCTCAATTAATTGTTTAAACTACGGTTAATATGAACAGGCCACCTCATAACAAAAAAGGGCCGCAGTTTCCTGCAGCCCCCTTCTTGTATTTTTATTAGGTTTTACCCCTTAAATGCACCTAAATGGCCAGAGTAATACAGCGCTATAATAACTACGCCGATGATGATACGGTAAACACCAAACAATTGGAAGCCTTTCTTCTCCAGGAAGGTGATAAACGAGCGGATAGCCAGTAAGGCAACCACAAAGGCTACGGCACTGCCAATTAGTAGCAGCGAGATTTCCTGGTGCAGGTTAGCACCTTTAAAGCCGCCGTCTTTATAATAGTCTAAAATATCTTTAGCGGTAGCGGCCAGCATGGTAGGCACGGCCAGAAAGAACGAAAACTCGGCAGCGGCCTTACGGCTTAGCTTCATTGACATACCGCCTACAATTGATGCACCAGAACGTGATACGCCCGGAATCATGGCCAAACACTGGAAGAACCCAATTTTCAGCGCAGTTGGCAGGTTAATGTTCTTTTCTTCTTCAACCTCTACTTTATTAAACCATTTATCAACAAATAGCAGGATGATACCACCCAGAATAAATGTTGTAGCCGGGATTAGCGGGTTGCCCATCATCTCTTTGATTTTGTGATTAAACAAAGCGCCAAAGATCAATGCCGGGATAACGGCCACAACCAGTTTTACATAAAAATCGAACGAACGGAAGAAGCGTTTGAAGTACAAGATCACCACCGAAAGGATGGCGCCCAATTGAATCACAATTTCAAACAACTTTACAAAATTATCTTCGCCAATACCCATTAGGGAGCTGGCTATAATCATATGCCCGGTAGATGATACAGGCAAAAACTCGGTCAAACCCTCAATAATAGCGAGGATGATCGCTTGAAAAGTGGTCATGATTATTTGGTGGCTGGTTTTTTAAGTAATGCGTAAAAACCTAAACCAAAGCCTGCCAGCACTAAAATTGGCGCGATAACGATTTTTGTAGTGCTGTAAATATCGGTAGTGCCGCTCATCAGCACAAAGCCAAAGGCTACCACCAGTACGCTGATACCCAGCCAGGTGTAGTTGCCTTTATCATAAAGCAGGTTAGCGGGCTCCTGCATAGGTTCGGCGGCGGTAGTGCCGCTGCGCTTAATAGGGGATGACGGCGTAGTTTTTTGTGCCATGATTTATCTGTATAAACTAATGATTTTTGAACGAAGAAATTTGTTTACGGCCAGCCAGGTGCTTAGGCCGGATATCAGGATGCCTAATCCTACAACAACTAAAAATACCAGACCAAACTCGGCGTAGTTTTGCAGTACCACCAGCTCTGGTATGGTGGTGTTGGCCAGGTACAACGTGCCCATCAATATAATAATGGCAATTAGCGCGCCCAGCAAGCCATGCCAAATACCATATAAAATAAATGGTTTGCGGATAAAGGAGCGGGTAGCCCCAACCAGCTGCATAGACTTGATAATAAAACGCTGCGAGTAAATAGCCAGTCTAATGGTATTGTTAATCAAACCTACAGAAACCACCACAAATATGGCAGCAAAGGCCAGGATAACCAGCGTAATAGCCGCCAGATTATGATTCATCTGATCTACCAGTGATTGCTGGTATTTGATCTCTTTAACAATAGGGTTTTTAAGTAGTTGTGCCTTGAACATGGCAATATGCTCATTGTCGGCATATTCGGCCTT
>Ga0153918_1000206_pt1 | contig 36248 bp, 32 predicted proteins | sample TSFL002MetaG_FD_104687 | JGI IMG/M metagenome (GOLD analysis project Ga0153918, IMG submission 104687) | Attine ant fungus gardens microbial communities from Florida, USA - TSFL002 MetaG | ecosystem: Host-associated > Fungi > Mycelium > Unclassified | place: USA: Florida, Paynes Creek Historic... | reverse complement strand
GGTGGCATTATCTTTTGCTGGCCAATATTTACCTTACGCTATTCTTCGGCTTTTACATGCTGTTTTTGCGCAAGGAAACCTTTTTTAACCTGAACAGGGCTTACCTGGTGGGTGGGGCAGTATTGTCTTTCGCGCTGCCGCTGGTACAATCGCAATGGGTAAAGCAACTGTTTATTACACAAAAGGTACAGCAAACTATTTTGCGGGTTGACCCAAACGCTATTTACCAGTTTAATGTAGCTGCCGTGGCGCATACACAGCGGCAGGTAACTCTGGGCGAAGTTTTGGCCGCCCTTTATGGTGTGGGTATACTTTTCTTTTTCTGCCGTTTCTTCTATCAGTTGATCCAGCTGCAAGTAGATATTCTGCAACCAAAGGCACCCAGTACGTTCTCATTCTTTAACAAAATCCGGATTGAGGAGAGTGATGCCGATAATATATACATCACCGCACACGAGGAAGCGCATGCCCGTCAGTGGCACTCGGCCGATATTATTTTGATTGAAGCCATTACCATCCTTAACTGGTTTAATCCCATAGTTTACCTGTACCGCAATGCCATCCGCCACATCCACGAGTTTATTGCCGATCGTGATGCCCTGCATGATGGTGCCGACAAAGCCGAATATGCTCTGCTGTTGGTAGCGCAAACCTTTCATGCACCACCGCACCGTATGGTTAACCCGTTCTTTAACAACAGCATGTTAAAAGAGCGAATTAAAATGCTACAGAAGAACCGCTCGGCGCGTATTATGCTGTTTAAATACTGGTTATCGGCCCCATTGTTTATGCTGATGCTCATTCTGTCGTCGGCCACGGTAAATAATAGTAAAGCAGTCAATGTTATTCAGAGCCGTGCACAGCAAGTGTTTGCTACGCCGGCCCTTAATACCATTACCGGCGATGGCTCCGGCCAGATACCCGAAGAGCTAAGTGCGCCCAACAACAGCACCCAGCCGTTTAACGAAAAAAATATCAAAGACTATACGGCGCTTGAGCAAACAGCCGAGTTTCCGGGCGGCCTTGAAGCATTCTACGCCTTCCTGGCCATGAATGTGCACTACCCGCAGGAGGTAGACGCCCAGGGAAAAGTACTGGTGAGCTTTATTATTGAGAAAGATGGCGCGCTCAGCAATTTCAAGATTACCCAGAGCCTTGCTCCTGTTTTTGATAACGAAGCTTTGCGTGTAGTAAAACTATCGCCCAAATGGCATCCTGCAGTGCAGAACGGACAACCCATCCGAGAGCAGTTTACCGTACCTATCAGCTTTATGTTATTTGCCAATAACATCAAAAAAGCGCCTATAGTTAAAACGGAACCAAAAGCTGAAAACAATACAGAAGTATTTACCGCGGTGGAGCAATCTGCTGAGTTTCCCGGCGGCATTAATGCTTTTTACCATTACTTGTCTTTAAATATCCGCTACCCGGAAGAAGCCCGCACGCACAATATACAAGGAAGGGTATTCTTAACCTTTATAGTTGAAAGAGACGGCTCTATTAGTAATATCAGAGTTTTGCGCGGTATTGGCAACGGTTGCGACGAAGAAGCCATCCGCGTATTAAGCAGTATGCCAAAATGGAACCCGGGCTTGCAAAATGGCTATGCCATAAGGCAGCAATATACCGTGCCTATCAGCTTCTCGCTGGTTGAGAACCATACATCAAACACCAAAGCCACAACAGACAGCACTGCCCGTAACTAATTACAAAACAGCCGCATACAAGGTTTAAATTAAATACTTATATTTAAGTCTGATAATTTAAACCCTATTATGATTAATCTACGCCTCTGTTTTCAGCTATCGTTGTTCGGCCTTGCTATGGCCTTGGCTACCATCACACTTATCCCTACGCGGTTTGAATGGATGTTCTGGCTGCCAATCTTTTTGTTTTGCGCTGTTATTATTGCCCGCCATGCACCAGGAAAATATTTCTGGCACGGTATAATTACCTGCCTGCTTAACTGCGTGTGGATAACAGGCGTACACGTATCCTTTTTTGACCTATACACCGCCCACCATGCAGACATGGCTGCCATGCAACCCAAAACAGGCTACTTTGCCACCCATCCCCGGCAAATGATGCTGCTTGTTGGCCCATTTGTGGGTGTTGCCAGCGGCATTATACTGGGCTTGTTGTCAGTGATTGCCGGGGCCATCTTTAAAACCAAGAAAGCCAGCTCTTGAAGTTCTGCGTGTTTTCTGTGTCTCCTCTGTGGTTAATTGCAGATCGCCTCAGAGAGATCCTTCTCTCGCTACCACGCGCAGGCCATTGCATGTTCATCGGGACGGCAAGAATAAGTATCCCGTAAATTTTAAAAATACATTAAACCCTCATTCAATACAGAAAAAAAAAAGCGCCTTTTTTAACAAAAGGCGCTATCGTTTTCATAGGTAATGTAGTAAGAATTTGATAGGTAGATGTATATGGATCAGGCGGCCGATAGATGCTGGCCTGCCTTACTTGTATTGTTTTGTTTTGCCCGATAAGCCTTCAGGTCTTCGGTTAAGGCCTGAAGTAATAACGTATCAAAACGGGCAACTAATTTGCTTGGTGCAGGTTTTCTGTTAGTTTTCATAGCGTTGGTAGTTTTTGTTTTTGGTAGTGGTAGATGTAGGATCGTTTACGCTGCACTAAGCTTATTGTTAATATTGCCTTTTATGCTGTCAATCAGTTGGCGGGTTCTGGTCACCTTCAGATCATTCAGCAATATTTTTTTCAATTCTTTATCAAAGCGTCCAATTAGTTTATTTACAGATTCGTTGGTTTTCATAAGTGGTAGTTTTTTGGTTGAACGTTAATTCTTTTTCTCTTTATCTATATGGTCAGTTTCGCTTAAGTTGCCTTTGCGGCGTTTAGCCTCTTTATACTGTCGCTCCAGCTGTTCCTTGTCGCGGGCATCGGCTGGCTTCTCAGGGTTCTGTGGGTTTTCCCATTCCTGTTCCCCTTCTTTGTGTTGCGGCGGTATGTTTTTAATGACAACCATTTTGCTGACGTTTGACTGACACTCTCCCAATACAATGCCAAAAATTGCCACATCGTTAAAAAATGTATCAAAAATTAATGCTCATCAACAAAAAAGCCCCATTACAGGGGCTTTTAGTATATATTTTAAAACAATAGTTATATTAAAAGGTATACACTGTGGTGTTTAAAATAGTCACAAAAATGAGATTAAGCATGGGCGGCCGGAGATGATTGCTGCATTTGCCGGCGACTGCTTAAATGGACAATGAGCACAATTGCAGACAGTACAATGCCCACAGTGCACACGCCGTTCCACTGAAACTTATCCCACACTAAACTGGCCAGCAAGGTGCCAGACGAGCCACCGATAAAATAAGAAACCATATAAACTGTATTAATGCGGTTACGCGCCAACGGATTAAGTGCAAAAATAATGGCCTGGTTAGAAATATGCGTAGCCTGTACGCCCACATCCATAATCAACACGCCTATAGCCAAACCAATAAGGCTGCTACCTGAACCCATGAATACAGCAAACGACACGATGATGAGAATAATAGTAAAGGTAGATAGCTTATAGGCATCCATCCGGTCATTTAGTTTACCAACCAGCCCGGCAGCAATCGCTCCCGCGGCGCCGATAAGACCGAAGGTGCCAGCCGCTTCACTACCCAGATTAAACTGTGGTTGTTTGAGCAGGAATACCAGCGTTGTCCAGAAAGCGCTGAAACAGGCAAAGCACAACGCGCCGCGCAAAGAGGCAATACGCAGGCGGGGTTCTTCTTTAATCAGATGAATGAGCGATATCATCAACTCTTTATAATTGCCTTTATGGTCGGGCTCCACCTCGGGCAGTGTAAAATATACCAACGCCCAGATAATTAGGTTAAAACCGGCGGCAATGTAAAACATAGCACGCCAGCCAAAGTTACCCCCAATAAATCCACTGATGGTACGCGAGAGCAGGATGCCGATAAGCAGTCCGCTCATAATAAACCCAATCTTTTTACCACGTTCGCTTGGTTTGGCCAGATGGGCGGCCATAGGCACCAACAATTGGGGAAGTACAGAGGTAATGCCTACAAACAGGCTGGCAATTAACAATACATTAATACTTGGCGCCCAGGCAGTAATCAATAAAGAGGCAATAATAAAGATGAAATCGATCAGCATCAGTCGCTTTCGCTCAAACATATCGCCCAGGGGGACAATAAACAATAAACCGAGGGCATAACCTACTTGCGTGAGCATGGCAACTTGCCCTGCTTTACCGTTGTTTACATGATAAGTATGAGCGATATCGCCCAGCAAGGGCTGATTATAGTAGATATTGGCTACAACAAAACCGGTGGTAATGGTCATGATCCACAAAGTGGTTGATGTTAATGTTGGTTTTGCTGTTTTTTTTTGACTCATTTGTTAATTACTAATGTTTTAGATTCTATTTTTTGTTTTTATTTAACAACAAATGCTATTTATATGATTTTTATAGATTATTTGTGAATATTTTTTGACTAATTTTTGATTTTATGCCAAAATTCAACCCAAAATCACTGTTAACAATATGTAAATTGAGTGTTAATAAATCTATTTTATTCCTATTTTGGTTAAAAATCATCGTTTTGATACTTAAAAGTAAAATCTGATACGATTATGACAAACTTTTTTCACTTTTTTTAAGAAAAACTAAACGCATTTAAAAAATAAGTGTTACTTTTACACCGTATTCAAAAGATACTCAAAATCGTCTTCTCATAATTTAGGTTTATAATTGGTTAGTAAAGGCCCCTGCCCATCAGGGGCTTTACTTTTTTATAAACTTTACGGTTGCAAAAGTACAGGTGTGGTTTTTTAGAAAAATTTACTGAAAGTAAAAATTGCAGATACTTACTTTTGGGCAATGGAAAATGTAGAGCCCAACAAACAGGTTTTAATTGATATTGTAAAAACGCGCATGCCTTACGGCAAATACAAAGGCACACTGATAGCCGATCTGCCTCCGTATTACCTGGAATGGATGGCTAGCAAGGGTTTCAGCAAAGATAAGTTGGGCATGCTGCTATCAACCACTTTTGAAATTAAGACTAACGGTGTGGCTGCAATATTAGAGCAGATTAAACAGCATGTAGCCCACATGGAACGCGGGCAAGACATCAAATGAGTAATCACCTTATAAAAAAATAATTTTTTGCTATTAATAACTGCAGATTGCTATATTTGCAACCCACAAACGGGGGATTAGCTCAGCTGGCTAGAGCGCTTGCATGGCATGCAAGAGGTCATCGGTTCGACTCCGATATTCTCCACTTAAAAGCTACCTTAGGGTAGCTTTTTTTATTATGGAGTATTCCTGCTCTATCATTTACTCAGCAAAGATTGACCGATATTATAGGTCATACACTTTAACATAATTAAAGTGTTTCTCATCAATAAATGAAACACCAAAATTGCATGGTCTTTTAAGACTTATCGATTATATTTTTTCGATTGTATTGGTGCGGGTATTATATATATCCAGTCCTTTAATAACGTCAACACGTTCTGCACCATTAATGTAAGTTAGGTTCCCATTTGCATCACGGCTTTCTCTAAATCTTGAGGTTACGAAGGCATTTGCGGCTGTTTGAGGAACCAGGTCCTTAAGTTTGTCTTTGCGGACGAAGTAAGCATTATTGCCGTGACTGTTACAGCCAATAAAAACATAGCCTTTTTCTTCGGCTAAATCGCACAGTGCCGGAACAGAAGCGCCGAAATATAAGTTACTAAAGTGTGCGTCTTTACGATAGAAATTTGCTTTATATGGCACGGTCAATGCACGTTCGCCGCCAAAAACGCTATTATATTCTGCAATTACAATAACCGGAGATATCGCATCAATGGCTTTCCATACCCAATAATCTACACCATCTATATCTATAGATAATAGCCCAACTTCGCCACTAAAGCCATTTTGGGTAATCAGTTGGTTTATGTTTTCAGCAGTAATATAAGCCGGGATGGCCGTTAGTTGATACTGCCAGTAAAAATCGTCCTGTTTAACACGTTGCATGTGTATTTCAGAGCCGTCCATAATTAAACCCGCCCAGTTATTGTTGATCAGTAAAAAACGGGTATTTGCTTCGGTATAATCCTCCACCCCAAACTCAATAAAGGTTTTAGTGTCAATATCAAGATAATCAATCAGGAATTGGATAATGCCGTCATCTCCCCATTGTGAGAATACTTTAAACTCAGCCAGCTGGATATTCTTAATAATCTGCTGATGATTTGCTTTATGTTGACTATGAAGGATATTTGCCTGGAGCACATTGCCGGCAATAATCTGTTTTTCGAGGCTTTGAAGTTTAGCGCTTGCTCTGTTAAACTCTTTCTTTATTCTTTTCCTGCTAAATAACATAGGTAAAATGTATGGCAAATAAACGTAAAATATGGTTAATAAAAGGTATGCTCAATTGTAAAGAATAGGCGCCCTTACAGGCTTAATCTGGATGTAGGACATATTCCTGTCGGTCTTCCGGAGAGGCAAATGGACCTTCGGGCATATTTTGTTGAGTGGCATTTTGATCTGTCGTTATAATAAAACCTCCTCAAAAGCAACTACCCCGCATATTTGATCGTCTTAACGTATGATGGCTTTTTGGCCGGAACAGCACAGTAGTCTAATATATGAGCAATATCATTTCTGACCAATTTAAAACCGTTGCAGATCAAAACCGGGCCTATTATGATGTGATAGCCCAAAGCTACGACGGTATGATGGGCCGGGTAGATGCAAACACGCAAGTGCGTAAACAGGTGGCAGATAAATTTATAAGTATCGTGCCAGCCGGTAGCCGGGTACTTGATTTTGGCGGAGGCACCGGCCTGGATCTGGAATGGTTGACCGCTGGCGGCTATGCAATTACTTTTTGTGAGCCTTCCGAAAAAATGCGCCAGCAGGCAACGATGCGTGTTGGCAAGCATCCGTCTGTTACGGTTCTGGATTCAGTGCATACCGATTTTACCAGATGGGATGCGCAATTGCCATTTGAGGGACGGATTGACGGAATACTTTGCGATTTTGCAGTGATTAATTGCATTGAGCATATCGGTTTATTATTTGAGTGCTTTTCAGCCTTATTGAGTTCGGGCGGCAGCATTATTGCGTTAATGCTTAAACATGACTATCAGAAAAACAGTTGGCAGAGGTTGCGTCAATCTGTTAAATATATGGTCTGGAGACGGCCTGCTTTGGTAACTATCAGATTTGGCGAGAGCCAGCAGATGGTGTACCTGTACTCGCAGATAGAGATTAAACGGGCAATAGCGCCGGGCTTTAATATTGTTTCGGCAGATGATACAGACCAGTTTACTTTATTCCATTTCAAGAAAAAATGAGAGCGTTACTAGCCAGATTGCTGTTAAAAGAAGATCGGGTGCTGCAATATGCGCCGGTGATTATTAACGGGGATATCCGGCAACGGATGTATCTGGACGTAAACGGCCAACTCATTGATGTTTCAATTCGCCAATACCTGTTTTGCCTTGAACCGGTGGTGTTTGGGATCTGGATGGATGAAAACACTTGGCTATTTTCTCACAGAACGTATCAGCTCTATTTTGTAGCTGACGGCGCTAAAAATATCAGGAAAGAAGCGGTGGCACGTGTTGAGGTAGAAATGACTGACCAAATAGATGAAGCTGGTCATCGTTTGATGCTGCTTAAATACGTGAACAGTGCGATAAAACACGTCAACCTTTTAAAACGCTTTTTTATTTTTTGGTTCTTTTATAAGAAGCCGGATGCCATACCCGGACAAATGCTGGCGTTTACTGCCGCTTACAGTTATCCGCGCAGGGTTAGGCTGGTGTCATTTCGCCAAGGCAACTATTATAATCTGTTCCCCATGGATCTGCTGGGCGATATTTCGGCAGATAAACGGTTTGCATTTGGCCTGCGCAATGCCAATGTGGTACTGGAAAAGATAAAGCAGGAAAAACGAATAGTAGTATGCGAGGCAGAAGGCAGCTACAAGCAGCTGATCTACCAGATGGGTGCGCACCATAGTTCAACGCCGCCGCCTGTTGATGAATTACCTTTCAGGGTTAGCAGGAGTGAAAAATTTGGCTTTTATGTACCTGATTGGGTTTGCAGCTATAAAGAAGTAATGGTTACTAAAGTTATTAACCTGGGCAGCCACAGTTTGTTATGGGGCGAGGTGGTAAACGCAGCTGATGTTAAACAACCGTGCAATGCTGCGCTTTATCATATCCATTATTTGCTTCATCTGTACCTTAAAGCTGCAGGCAGAGCATATCCAATTGTATAAATTAAGCCCGATGGTAGCTAAAGTCTTGCGTCTCCGGTTATTTCTTTATCAATCTTAAAAAATAAACATCATTCTGTGCCAGAGGCAGTATTTTGCTGAATGTGCCGTTGCCATTTATAAAGATGGGGACACTTGCCAACGGTTGTTCATTGTTTTGCTGTTGTTTTATTAAGGCAACCTGTTGGCGGGTGAGTTGTGGGGGCGCCTTCAGATCAAGATAGGCGGTATAAGCGTCATGTGCACGATAGCCCGTTTTGGCAACTTCCAGTTGATATTTGCCTGGCTTTAGTCCGCTTAAATGTAAGTGAAGTTCCCCGATTGATTTGGCCGGATGCTCTAGGCGATAATATACCTGATCATTGGTAGAATCGCCCGGATGATCGATGGTGCAATTCCAGACAAGTACGGCGATGTCTCCGTTATTATCCTTAGTAATAATAGCGCTTGAGTCTTTATTTATAATCTCATATTTGCCCAGGCTGTTCAGGTACTGGTAAGCATAGTAGGCCGGTTTCTTAATATCCTGATAATTAACCAGGCCAAACCCACCATGAAACGGCGTGGAGCGTGGTCCGTTCTCTTCAAAAATATCGGTGAATGTCCAGTAGGAAAGCGAGGTGACGGCAGGTGCTGCGCGCTTAATGTTATCAAGGATGAAGGATGCTTCCTCGTAGGTATCATGCAGATAGTCTGTCGGGGTGTATGACGAGCTCCATTCGGTATAATGCAGCTCCAGGTTAGGCATTGTAGAGCCTGTAATCTGCTGGCGCGACTTGTGCATGGTTTTGGCGACCGCATTTTTGTCTGGGTTGATAATGGTGCCCGCATCGCCGGTAAGATCAACAAAGCCGCGTTTTACACTGTAGGTATGTGTAGAAACAAAATCGAGCGGTACATTATTGGTTTTACAAAAGCTAATCATGTCAGGTATCCAGGCACTGCCTGCGGTTGCTGGCCCGCCTACCCGGTATACGCGATTCACCCCTTTTATGGCCTTGGCGGTAGTTTCGTAAAGTTTAAAATAATCGGCTTGTTTGCCGGAAAAGAAAATGTTCAGGTTGGGTTCATTCCAAACCTCAAAATACCATTGCTGCACCTCGGCCGGGCCGTAGCGTTCAGTCCAATGTTGTACCAGATGTTTAATCAGGTCTGCCCATTTGTTAAAGTCTTTGGGCTGAGTGATGTTACCTTTCCACCAAAAAACGGTTTGATTGCCGCTGGCCAGCGCTTTGGGCATAAAGCCCAATTCAACAAAAGGGCGCACTTTTATAGATAGTAGAAAATCATACAACTCATCTATATATTGCCAGTTATAAATAGGGTTACCCTGCTTGTCTTCGGTATAAACGCCCATATCATCAGTAAGTAAACCATGAAACCTGATATACTCAAACCCGCAATCTTTTTTCACCATGCGTAGCTGGCGTTGCCAATCGGCCCGCAAGCCTTCATTGGCCCGGCCGGCACCAATACACATTTTGTATGCCTGATTAAGCGGACCACTTATTTTATTGACATCTGCATCAACGGTTCTTACCGGCTGCGGCTTTAGATTTTGTGCCTTTAACAATTGCACGCACAGCATTGCGGCCACAAGTGTGCACACCGTTTTAAACAGGTTGAATTTTCTCATTGTAAAAGGGCGGATTTAAAGATTTATATCCGTGCTTTGGTTGGGGCTTAAGATAGTTATTTTATTTAGACAGCAGGGTATTCAACACAAACGCCACAGCTGGCTGTGGCGTTTGTGTTGAAATTAAGAAAGGCGATACAGCCAGATATTACATATCCATGCTGTAGAAAAAACGATCACTTACAATTTTGCCGTTTTTTACTTCGTAAAGGGCAATTTCTTCAATCTGCATCTGACCACGCTCTTTAAAGGTAACATCCATTTTAAGGCTGATAGAGAAAAAGTTGCCGGCAACCTGCGGGTCTGATACCTCGGCGCTGTTAATACTCTGTACAGAGGCTTCCCATTCGGCGCTTTTGTTTCTTACTGCGGCTTTACCTTCGGTGCGCTCGTTAGGTACGCCTGGCATTTCGTGGCTTACAATGTCATCAGCATAAAAATCGTCAATGGCATCCATAAATTTGCCAGCTTGCAGGTGCTGAACAAATTTTTCAGCAGTTTCTTGAGTAGTCATAATTTACTGTTTTTAGGTGAATAAGTATTTGCTGTTGGTCGGGATTGGGCGTAGCGGTTAATCATACCGCTCACCAACAAAGATGTATTTAATTAACCCTTCAGGCGCTCTCTGGTTTGTGAAATTTTTGTTATGAATGGGTGAAGGCCAGTCGTTTATCTGGTTGCCTGGTTGCTAAGATTGGCGAGCGTCAAGTTTTAGTATCTTTACCATCTGAAATGAACAATCTGCGCTGGTTTTTAATTCCGTTTGCCTTGCTGTATGGCATGGTGGTTACCGTGCGTAACTGGCTTTATAATGCTGGCGTGTTAAAAAGCCGGAGTTTTGATTTGCCGGTTATCTCGGTAGGCAATCTGGATGTGGGCGGGGCGGGCAAAACCCCTATGACTGAGTATCTGATCCGTCAGTTTAAGGCTTATTATCGCCTGGCTACACTCAGCCGCGGTTATGGCCGTAGTACCAAAGGATTTTTATTGGCTGACGAAAAGCCTTCGGCTACGCTTATAGGCGATGAACCCGCGCAGATCAAACGTAAGTTTCCGGATATCACCGTTGCTGTTTGTGAGGATAGGGTAGCAGGTATTGAACGCTTGCAGACCGATCATCAGCTGATTATTATGGATGATGCCTACCAGCATCGCGCCGTAAAACCCGGACTGAGTTTGCTGCTGTTTGACTATAGTAAAATACAAGGTATTAATATGATGCTGCCTGCCGGTAATCGGCGCGAGCCTTTCATCGGGCGCAAACGGGCCGATGTGATCATCATTACCAAGTGCCCGGCTGCATTGAGCGAAGCTGAGCAACAGCGTATGATGGGAAAGGTATCACCCTTCCCGCATCAGCAGGTGTTTTTCAGCACCATTGTTTATTTGCCGTTTACTAACTTGCAGGGGCAGCCGGCTAGCGTGCAGATTGACAGTGATACCTCTGTTTTTCTGCTTACAGGTATTGCCGGTACCGGGCCGCTTATAGAGCATCTGCAAGCATTTACATTGCACATCAATCATCATAAATACCCCGATCATCACCCGTTTACGTTAAAAAATATTGCTAAACTTGCCGATGATTTTAATGCCTGTACCGAACAAAAAAAGCTGATCATCACAACAGAAAAGGACGCACAGCGTTTAGGTGAACAGGGTTTACTACAACAAGTAAGTAAACTGCCTTTTTATGTACTACCAATCGGGATTGATTTTTTAGGTGATGGCAGGCAGCAATTCAATAAATTAGCAGAAAATTATGTTAGAGAGCATAGAACACACCACCGCATATATTAAAAGCCGTATTGGCGATTTTGAACCCGAGGTAGGCATCATTCTGGGCACCGGCTTGGGTAAACTGGTAAACGAAATTGAGATTGAAAAACAGCTGATGTATTCAAACATTCCTGATTTTCCTATCTCAACCCTGGAGTTTCATGCCGGTAAGCTTATTTTTGGTATACTGGGTGGCAAAAAGGTGGTGGCTATGCAAGGTCGCCTGCACTATTATGAGGGTTATAACATGCAGCAGATCACTTTCCCGGTTAGGGTAATGAAGATGCTGGGCATTAAAGTGTTGCTGGTATCAAATGCCAGCGGTGCGCTTAACCCGGCCTTTAAGAAAGGTGATTTGATGGTGATTGAAGATCATATTAATCTGCAGCCGCATAACCCGCTTATTGGCAGAAACGAGGAAGAATTGGGCCCGCGTTTCCCGGATATGAGCGAGCCGTATAAACTAGATCTGATCCAGAAGGCGCTGGATATAGCATCGGCCCACCAGATTACCTGCCATAAGGGTGTGTATGTAGCCGTTACCGGCCCGAACCTTGAAACCCGTGCCGAATACAAATACCTGCGCATTATTGGCGGCGACGCCGTGGGTATGAGTACGGTGCCTGAGGTTATTGTGGCCAACCACATGGGCCTGCCGGTTTTTGCTATTTCTGTTTTAACTGATGAGGGTTTCCCGGATACGTTGTCGCCGGTATCGGTAGATGATATTCTGGCCATAGCGCAGGAAGCCGAACCTAAAATGACCCAGGTATTAAAAGAACTGATTGCCGGCCTTTAATGCTACATAAACTGAAATATCTTTTATTGGTGTTCAGCTGTTTGCTGGCTACTTCTGCTGCTTTTGGACAAATCATCAACGGCACAGGCACTTATCCTAATCAACAGGGTGCTTATGGCCAAGGGGCGCTGCTGCCAAATCCAAATGATACCTCGAGGCGCAAAGCTGCCCGCCAGCTTACTGGCGACGAATTAATGGACACCCTGCGTGCCCGCGAAGAAAAAAAGAAAGACTCGGTTATACTCAACTCTAAGTTTATCCGTGTTACTAATGAGCTGTTGCTGACAGATAGCACACAGGTTTTTCCGCTGGATACTGGTTTGACTAATTTTGAAAATTATAGTCCGCTTTATCAGCCTAAATCGCCCAAAATAGGTTTGGGTAGCTTGGGTTTGCCAGAGCGCGATCTGCTTTTTGAGCCCCGGCAAACCGTGGGGTTTGATGTAGGTTTACATTACCTGGACGCGTATATGTTTACCCCACAGGATGTTCAATATTACAAAGCACGGGTACCCTATACCAATATGTACCTGGTAACAGCAGGGCGTAAAGAACAGATTTTTAAGGTAATCCACACGCAAAACATCAATCCACAATTAAATATCGGCGCTAACTTTAACCTCATTGGCTCGCAGGGTTTTTATAACCGGCAAGGGGTGAGCGATCTGAACGCAGCGTTGTTTAGTTGGTACGAGTCAAAAAGTAAGCGTTATAACCTGCTCACCAGCATGGTGTTTAATAATCTGCGCACGCCGGAAAGCGGCGCCATCCGTAATGACTCGGTGTTTACCGCAGGTTCTTTTGATAAAATCACCGAGCCGGTGCGCCTTACCAATGCGATAGACCGCATCCGCAATAATACTTTTTACCTGAAGCAGTTCTATTTTATTGGACGCATAGATACCACCGCTACCGGCGGCAAAATATTGCCTACACAACGTGTTACACACACGTTTTACTATAACAAGCAGAGCTATATTTTTACTTCAAGCGGACCAGATACTTACAAGGTATTTCCTGATTATTTCTACAATAACACCCTCTCTCGCGACTCGCTGGGGCTAACTGATATCCATAACGATTTCTCTTATAGTTTTTACCTGCGCGGGCGCTCGGTAGGTTTTGTAAAGAATGAGGTAAAGCTGGATCTGGGTATAGCGCACGATCTTTATCACTACTCGCAATGGGTGAGTGACTCGTTAGCTACCTCTGTAGGGCAGATTTCACGTAATGATAGTATTGCAGGGCGCACCTTTCAGAATATCACGCTGAAAGCCAAGTTCAGCTATCGCTTTAGTGATAGGTTGTTGCTGGAAGGTAATTTCCAACAGGTTGCCCAGGGCTACAACGGTGGAGATTACCTGTATGATGCGAAGCTGCACATTGCTGGCGGCCGCAGGGCCGGGCGTATTATTTTAGAAGGCTATGCGCAAAACAATACACCGTCGCTGGTTTTTACCAACTGGGTATCTAACCACTATGTGTTCAAGTATAAGTTTGATAATCAGAAGATCACCAGCGCGTCGTTCAATTACATCAATGATGCTTTGGCGCTTGATCTGAAGGCTCAATATTACCTGATATCAGACTACCTGTATTTTAAGGCACAGACAGGCGGAATAGATGCCACGCCGACACAGTTAACTGCGCCTATTAACTTGCTCAAGGTTTCATTAAGCAAAAGCTTTAGCTGGCGCCGCTGGCACATGGATAACTATGTGGTTTACCAGAAGACCGATTACCAGTCTACCTTGCGCACTCCAGAAGTTTATTTGTACAGCAATATTTATTACAACAAGTATCTGTTTGATGCCATTAACTTAACCGTTGGTGCTAATGTGCGGTATAACAGTACTTACGTAGCGCCGTCGTATGCGCCATCTATCGGTCAGTTTTATAATGGTGCCGATGTAACGTTTACTTCATATCCATACATTGTAGCCTATGTAAAAGCTACGCTGAAAAGCACCAATATTTTTGTGATGTATGATTACGCCAACCAGGGCATATTCAGTCCCGGTTTCTACACGGTTAACCGCTACCCAATGCAAGACAGGTTACTGAAGATTGGCGTATCGTGGGCGTTTTATAATTGATTTTATTTAGGCCGAGGAAATATAATATACTACGTCATTGCGAGGAACGAAGCAATCTCTGTACAGGATATTCGGATAGGCATACCCGCCTTGCATTTACAGGGATTGCTTCGTTCCTCGCAATGACGTGATGGGATTAAAGGCTTTCGTTCAAAAACTTAATTCAGCACATCGGCATTAGCGGCCACGCGCTCTGCCAGCCACAAAAACTCGTGTACAAAAGTGTCTATGCTGCCCTGGAATGACTCTTCTACCAGGTTGCCTTCTGCATCAAATTTCTTGTCTACAAACGGTGTTACCAACAGATTAGGTGAGGCAATGCCAAACAAGCCTGCGGTTAACAACAGCATTTGCTGTGCCGCACGCATACCGCCCAGTGCACCTACAGATGCGGTTACAATACCAAAGGTTTTATGCATCTGCTTTGGGAAATGATCAAACAGGTTTTTCATAGCAGGCGAGAAGCTGCTGTTATACTCGGGTGTTACCACCACAAAGGCGTCGGCTGCAAACATGCGCTCGGCCAGTTCGCGGTGCTCTGCAGGAGCTTTTTCTGGCGATGAGTAGACAGATTGGATCATCGGCAGATCGTGCTCGCGCATGTCGATCAAGCCAATCTCGTGATCAGTTTTCTCGCTTAATAATTTGTGCAGGTATAATGCCAGACGATTAGTCACGCTAACTCTTCTAGGGCTTCCGGAGATGATTTCAATTTTCATAGTAGTCCAAAGGTAGAAGCTTTTTTCAAGCTAAAAGCAGAAAGACTAATGCAGAAAGCTTTTTGCGATTAAAACTTACGATTGCGGGGAGCGAACGACGTGATTGTTTCGCTCACCGCCAAACTTACAGCCCTGCCTGCGATGGCAGAATCCCCTAAGCTTTGCTAAAAACTTTTTAAATCTCTATACCTGCACACCAATTTAGAAAGCGAACGGATAGCAATTCTTCGGCAATTGTAGCCCCGCTGTGCGCTGCAAGTCCTCGTTACGCTGCGGCTTTACCCTGCTATCGGGTTTAGGAGAAGGAATCTGCAATGCACTAATCTCTGATCATTAATCACTGCCGAAAGCGTTCCCTGGTATACCCAACAATTAACCCAGCCGTCCGTTCCGAAGCACCCGGATCACCCATACGTACATCCAGCTCGTCATAATTGGCCAGCATAGCACCACGATAATCAGCATTATTTAATAACAGCTCCATCTCGTCCCCTATCTGTTGCGGGTTACAATCCTGCTGGATTAACTCCTTAACCACCAGGCGGTCCATAATCAGGTTAACCAGCGATATAAATTTGATCTTAATCACCATCCGGGCGATGCCTATACTCACAGCACTACCTTTATAAACCACCAATTGTGGCACGTGGAACAATGCGGTCTCCAGCGTGGCGGTACCAGAAGCAACAACGGCTGCATCTGCCTGGTGCAGCAAGTCATACGTGGCGTTAAAAATCACCGGAATGTTGCTGTCGCCCAGAAATTCCTTGTAATAATCTAATTGAAACGAGGGCGCACCAGCCACCACAAACTGATGATCTGGAAAGCGCGATGCGATCTGCAACATATCAGGCAACAACCGGCTAATCTCCTGCCGCCTGCTGCCCGGTAGCAAAGCCACTAGCTTTTTACCTTCCAGCCCGTGTTTGGCTCTGAAATCTCTATCTGGTTTAAATGCAGCTTTGGCATCCAGCAAGGGGTTGCCCACATAATCAACCTTGTAATCCCAACTCTTATAAAAATCAACTTCAAAAGGCAGAATACAGAACAGGTGGTCTACAATGCGTTTAATTTTCAGTACCCGTTTCTGGTTCCAGGCCCATACCTTGGGCGATATATAGTAGCACACCAGCAGCCCTTGGTGTTTGGCAAAATCGGCCAGTTTCAAATTAAAGCCTGGAAAATCAATCAATATCAGCACATCCGGCTGCCAGGCAGCCACATCAGCTTTACATGCTTTCAGATTTTTAAGGATGGTGCGCAGGTTGGCTACCACCTCTACAAAACCCATAAAAGCCATATCGGCATAATGTTTTACCAGCGTACCGCCCTGGGCCTGCATCAAATCGCCGCCATAGTAACGAAACTCTGCCGAAGCATCCAACGCCTTCAGTGCTTTCATTAAGTTGGCGCCGTGCAAATCGCCCGAGGCCTCGCCTGCTACCAGGTAATATCTCATGCTCTAATTCTAAATAAAAACACCAACAGCATAAACACAAAGGTAATGGCCATAATGCCCTGAACGGTTTTAATGGTCTCCTTTTTTGCAAAATATTTTAACAGCAGCAGGTTCAGTGCAATAGCTATCAGGTAAGGCACGCCGGGTTTACCATTCAGATATGGGTCATACCATATCACATCCAGCCCCAATACTGATGCCGCCGGGAACACCAAACCAATTAATGTGCCGATAACCAGGCTATCTTTGCCCCTAAAGCCCCTAAAGGAGGAGTTTTTTTGCATGCGTTTTTAACTCTATATTTATAATGAGATATCATTAACGCTCTCTCTTCAGGGGGCTGGGGGGTAGTCTGCCAACACCACAATATTGTCCGATATCGGTTCAATCTTTTCTTTCCCATTCAAAAAGCCCAGTCCTACCACAAAGCTAAAACCAGCTACCGTGCCACCCATTTCGGCAATCAGTTCGCTGGCTGCGGTTACCGTGCCGCCGGTGGCCAGCAGGTCATCATGAATCAGTACGCGGGCACCGGGTTCAAAAGCATCTGTGTGCAGTTCAATGGTGGCCTGACCATATTCTAATTCGTACACTTTTTGCTTAATGGCATAGGGCAACTTACCCGCCTTGCGCACAGGTACAAAAGGCACGCCCAGGCGGCAGGCCAATGATAAGCCAAACAAAAAACCACGACTTTCTACTCCAGCCACCACATCAATCTCGGTCCCCTTTAATTGTTCTACAAAAGCATCCAGGATACCCTCACACAATTGTGCGTCTTTCAGTATAGGGGTAATATCTTTAAAGATGATACCCGGTTTCGGAAAATCAGGTATATCCCTGATGGCGGCTTTGATGCGTTGCTCTATCATGTTTTATTTAAACGTAACGTAGGGTGCAATTTTAGTTAAAATTCCGTCATCAATAATGGGAATATTTTTCAGATCACTCAGTGTCGTATAGTTTCCATGTTGATTGCGGTACTCTACAATGGCATTCTTTTGCTTGTAACTTAGATACGGAAACACTAACAGGTTGTTCAACGTAACGGTATTGAGATTGATTTTGGTAACGCGGCTTGCATCTACCTTTACTTGCGATGACAGATCATTATACATTAACGAGTCAATCCCGAAAATCTCCTTCAACTGCTCTTTCTTATAAAACCCGCCCAGCCTATCGCGATAACGTATAATACGCACCGCATAGCCCGGACCAATGCCGCGAATGCTCGTCATCCGGGCCGAGTCAGCGCTGTTTAATTCAACCACAGTAAATGTTTTTTCTGTGTAATCGCCCTTTTCAGGTAAGCTGATGTAGGGCTCCAGACGTTTATAATCTGCGGCGGTAATGGCATAGATCTTTTTCAGATCGGCCCTGGTATAAAAATGGCCGCCTTTAGCTTGGTAGTGTTGAATGACTGTGATCTGGTGATCGTTCAGGCCCAGCTTTTGCCAGTCAGTCGCCGGCAAATTATTAGGGTTGAATCTGAACATTTTTACCGCAATGGTTGCTGCGGTATCAGCGGGCTTCACATGCAATCTGGCAGCCATCGCCTCAAAGCCATTTAAATTAATTACCTTATCTTTGTGTACCCTTTGGTACACAGCGGGCGCCGCCCAAACAGCTATGATCAATAAGATTAAAACTACCAGCCCATTCCATTCTTTCTTAGTAACTGCGAGGTAGTTTTTGATTAACGATTTCATGATAAGATTCAGATCAAGGGTTAAGTTAGCATAAATTTTAGGATATTTAAACCTGCAAATACTACATACAGGAAAACTACTATGAAGATCATCACCAAAGAAGAGTTTGCCAAAGCCATTAAACTGGATAAGCTGAAAATGCCCGGACTGGCAACCCTACTGATGGAGATCATGAAGATAAACCAGGTAAACGATCTTTTTGCCCAGGCTCAGCCCAAACAAGGTCCGGAGTTTGTGGACGCTATTTTGCAGGGTGTGGGCGTTGAGATTGATTTTGACGAGCGCGAGCTAAAAAACATCCCTTCCGACGGCGCTTTTATTGCCATTGCCAACCACCCTTACGGCGGCATTGAAGGCATGGTGCTGCTTAAACTGCTTTGTATGGTACGGCCGGATGCCAAGCTTATGGCCAACTTTATTCTGAAAAAGATCCCCAACCTGAGCGATTACTTTATTGCCGTTAACCCGTTCGAAAACATTGAACATTCATCCAGCATCAGCGGCTTAAAAAGCACACTGGAGTTATTGAAAAACGGCACCCCAATAGGCATCTTCCCGGCAGGCGAGGTATCAACCTACAAGTTGGAAGAACAACAGGTAACTGACCGTAAATGGCACCCTGTGGTGGGCAAAATTATTGCCAAGGCTAAGGTACCGGTAATACCTATTTACTTCCATGGCAACAACGGCTTGCTGTTTAACCTGCTCAGCCTAATTCACCCAACACTGCGTACCGCCAAGTTGCCTTCTGAGCTGTTCAACAAACAAGGCCATACCATTAAACTACGCATTGGTAAGCCAATTCACGTCGAGGACATTCCAGATTATAACAATGCTACCAAGCTGCTGAACTATCTGCGTGCTAAAACATACGCATTAGGCACCGGCCTTGAAGAAGAAAAGAAACTGTTTAACCCGCGCAATCTGTTCAAGATAAAACAAGAGCCAGAAGAGATTGATGTTGAAACAGAGCGCACCATACTGGAAAAGGAAGTAGAGACCCTGCGCGAAGATTATACCGTTTGGGTAGAGAAAAACTACGAGGTATTCATTGTACCAACTTCGGCTATACCAAATATCATCCGCGAAATTGGGCGCCTGCGTGAGATCACCTTCCGGGAAGTTGGCGAGGGCACTAACAAAAGTACCGACCTGGATGAGTATGATATCTATTACCACCACCTGTTTATCTGGGATACCGACGCCAAGATGATTGTAGGCGCTTACCGCATAGGCCTGGGCGACGAGATTTATTACAGTCGCGGAAAGAAAGGTTTCTATACTGCCGAGGTATTCAAGATTAAGGGACCGTTTACCGACGTGCTGAAGCGCAGCCTGGAACTGGGCCGATCATGGATCAGGCGCGAGTATCAGACCAAGCCGTTACCGCTGTTCCTGTTATGGAAAGGCATTTTGAAATACCTGTTGGATAATCCGCGCTACCGTTACCTGATCGGGCCGGTAAGCATCAGCAACTCGTTCTCCAAGTTCTCAAAATCATTGATTGTTGATTACATCACCCGTAATCACTTTGATCATGAGATGGCGCAGTATGTTAAACCACGTAAGAAATTCAAGGTGGATTTTTCTAAGATTGATACCGATCTGCTACTTTCGGCAACAGATGACTCGTTGAAAGGCCTCGACAGCATCATCTCTGAAATTGAAACCCGCAATATGAAGATCCCTGTGCTGCTGCGCCAGTACATTGCCCTTAACGCCAAGATCATCTGTTTTAACATCGACCCAAAATTTGCCGATTGTCTTGACGGCTTCCTGGTGCTTGACTTGCAGCAGGTGCCCCATGAAATGCTGGAAAAGCTGGGGAAAAATTTGTAGTTAAAGATTAGAGGTTGAAGATTAAAGATTAGGCGAGTTTGAGAAACACTAATCTTTAATCTTCAACCTCTGATCTTTAAAAGCAAAGCGCTAAAATTTAAACACCAACCCCACCCCTGCCGAAAAAGAGGTAAACAAAGTACCAGACTCGCCTGTGCGGCTGTTCACCTCATAGTGCTCAGTAAAAACGTTATAGGCGGCGTGCACATCAAAATCAAGGTTATTATTTATAGCAAACGCAGCGCCTAGTTTAGGGGCAACGTACGCTTGCTTTGAGCTCGATCCAGCGTAAAAGCTGGTGTTGGGGTCCTGATAACTTACAGAGTAGGAAGTAAAATAGAAACCACTATTCAAACCGCCATAAAGCCTGGCGTTATTGCTTAAAGGCAGGTTATATACAGCACCGATAGAAAGGGCAAAGCTCTCAAAAGGCGATGTTGTAAATACACCGTCAGATCCACCACCAATACCTGGCTGTGTTAACGTAGGATATTTAGCCTGAAACTGTCTGTAGCCGGCTGTAACATCTACCGTAAATTGCTCAAAATATCGCATCAGGCTCAAGTTATAATTAACGCCAGGTCGATAGTCAGCTGATAAGTTTTTACCTGGCAGGTCAAAATCAGCACCAAAGCGGAAACCATAGTCAGTTTGTTCCGGGAAAAAGTCCTGCGCTTGTGCCTTTGAAATGATTAATGTGAACACTAAAATAAGCGTTATTTTAATTAGTCGTTTTGAGCATTTGGCAGCAGTACCACACTGTTCTGCAAGGATAAGATTGAACATAATAATGGTTAGGTTGAAAAACGTTTAAAGTTCTTGATTTTATCCGACCTTATAAAATCCTAATTAAATCTTTAACAACAACTTAAGCACTATCATACAACCTAAAACAAAAAATGCCCGGCACTAATGCCGGGCATTTAAAAACTATGTGTATTCTATCAGTATTAGAAGCTGTAACGTACACCCAATTGCATTTGGTAACGAGACTGGAACTGATCCACAGCGTAAGGCAGACCTGGATTAGTAAACTTATAGGTTGGATAAACTGTAGCTGCGTTTGCAAATGATGGAGTTGTTGCTTTGCTCAAACCAATGCTTGAGGTTGAGTTGAACGTGTTTGGAGAATAGTAGTAGTGACCCCAATCTTTGTTCAACAAGTTAGTCAGGTTGATGATATCGAACGTTAAAGTCAGCATTTGTTTACTGCCTTCGCCACCCACTTTAAAATCCTGAGTGAAACGGAAATCTGCACTCGTATTCCAAGGAGTGCGTGCGCCGTTACGCTCGGTGAACTGACCGCGACGGGTGGTCAGGTACTGATCGCTGTTGATGAACTGATCAAAAGCGTTAGCATATGCCTGCTCTTGAGCTGTTGGCGTGTTAGGAGTAGTGCTGAACAATTTAATAGTTTCGCCAACTTTAGGGATGTAAGCTAAGCTAACTTGCTGACCGGTACCATCGATAGCTGATGGGTAGAAACCAAAGGTATATGGTGTACCTGAGGCAGCGTTAAAGAACAACTGGAAGTTAGATACACTCTTTTTACCAGCACCCCAGAACAGTTTGTAACCAACGTTAGCTACGATACGATGACGGATGTCAAAGTTAGAGAAAGCCAAAGTTGGGCTATTAGGGTTAAGTGCCTGGTTCAACTGCCAGTTAGACTCCATTGAGTTACGGATACCGTTGGTAATATCTTTTGCCTGACCGTAGGTGTAAGCAACATCAGCGCTAAAACCATTGTCAAATGTTTTAACAACCTGACCAGTGATGCTGTAACGGTGACCCTGGCTGGTGTTTGACAGCAGGTAAGCGTTAGTAAAGTTAGGAGAAATTTTAGCGTTGTTAAAGATTGGCTGCTGGTGCTGAGTATCATACGGATAGTAAGTTACCACGTCAGCAGTGTTGGTTTGCTGGAACATCAAATCGTGGATAACGCTGGTGTAGATACCTTCTACAGTGAAGCGCCACTGATCTTGAGTTTTGAAATCGAACGCTAAGCTGCTTCTCCATACCTGCGGCATTTTGAAGTTGTTATCGATCATATCCACCTGGGTAGGTCCGTTAGCGCTTGTGTTAGCATTTGGCTGTTGTTTGGTAAAGGTTAAACCACCTTCTGCACCAGCTTGAGTAGGGTTAGTGCCAGGAGCAATAGGAGTACCAGTAGTACGGATGTTGTTGCTATCGTAAGCGCCGTAAGTTACACCGTTGTTATAAAATGCATAACCGAACCAAGCAAATGGAACACGACCGGTAAAGGTACCAGTACCACCGCGTACTACTACGCTCTGATCACCATTAACATCGTAGTTAAATGATAAACGACCGTTTAACTCAACATTATCCAGGAATTTGTTTTGGATATCTTTTGGTTTGGTGTAAGTGTAAGTAGTACCGTAAGCAGGGTCAACAGCCGCGCTGGTAGTTTTAGCGCTCAGTGGCTGTTTGTTAGGCACGCCAGCGTAGTCTAAACGTACACCACCGGTTAATTTAAAGTTGTCTGTTGCCTGGAACTCATCCTGTGCGTAGAAGCTCAGCAGGTTAACTTTAAACTCAGCTGATGGGTTAGCCAGGATATAAGCACGGGTGTTGTTGATATAGTTGTAGTTGTTTCTTACACGGTTTGGCTGATTTGCAATGAAATCTTCAATGCTGTTGTAAGAATCACGACCGTTCCAAGAGTTTACGAAGTTGTAAGTAATGTTGTACAACTCGTTGTGGGTACCAACAGTCAGGGTATGACGGTTCAGGTTCCAGGTAAAGTTGTCAGTAATCTCAGTGGTTTTCTGGTGCATATCAAAAATAGCAGCCTCGCGGTCTGTACCCATAAAGATGGTAGTACCAGGAGTACGGCCAGTGATCTCGATCTGAGGTAGAGCAGGGTTCGAGTTTGGATCGCGCCAGTCATGTACGTTTGAGTAACCAGCTAAGAAATCGTTACTCATTGAACCGGTGAAGTGTGATTTCAACTCAGCAACTGTTGAAGTTGAGTTGTTATGTGAAGTATAGTCAATACCGCTGAAACGGAAGTTCTGCTGATCGCGCTCTAAATTAGTAGCAGTAGAGCTGATGGTATTGTTACGGATAGTTAACTGGTTTTTAGCATCGATGTTCCAGTCTAAACGGTTAAAGAACTTGTTAGAGTTAGAGTAGATGTTGGCGTTGCCAGCAGTACCCGGATCTATACCGCCTGTAAAACTTTTGAAAGCGTTTGCAAGGTTAACCGCGTCTGTCGCAGACAGAATTGGGTTTGCACCAGCGCTACCAGCAGGGAAAATAACCGGCTCCTGACGACGGGCAAACTCCTCGTTGGTAAAGAAGAACAATTTGTCTTTAACGATAGGTAAACCTAAACGACCGCCAAATTGAAAATCGTGGAAAGCAGTTGGTTCTTTAGCACCGTCGCCACCAGCAGCAGCAGGAAGGTTGTTTGGACCTACCATGAAAGCGCCACGACCGAAACCATAAACCGAACCAGTAACCTCATTTGTACCACTACGGGTTACAGCGTTGATTGAACCACCTAGTACGTTACCGATTTTAATATCATAAGGAGCAACGTAAACCTGGATATCCTGAATCGCATCAAGTGATACAGGGCTGGTACGTGTACTGCTACCTACCTGACCAGATACGTTGTTCTGACCACCCAGTGAAGGGCTAAAGCCAATCGCATCGTTATTGATGGCACCGTCTAAGGTTACGTTATTGTAACGGTAGTTAGTACCCTGGAACGAGTTATTGTTGCTTTGAGGAGTTAAACGGGTTAAATCCTGTAAGCTACGGCTAAGTGATGGTAAAGCACGTAGCTGGCCTTGGTTAATGCGGGTGCTGGCACCAGTTTTAGTAGCACCGCCGGTTGATTTTACAACAACTTCTTTTAGTGCAGTGGTTTCGTCAACCAGTTTGAAGTTGTAAGTTGCATTGCCTAAGCTAAGGGTAATGCCTGCATTTTCTTGTTTCTTGTAACCAACAAAGCTGGCGGTGATTACGTAAGGACCACCTGGATTAACGTTGTTAATTACATAACGGCCTTCTGCATTGGTTTGGTTACCGTAGCGGGTACCGGTACTGGTGTTTACAACCGAGATGGTTACACCTGGCAATGTGCCGCCTTTTTGGTCGGTCACCTTACCTGAGATTGTTGTGGTTGTTATTTGCGCAAGAGACTGATTTACAGCACCTGTAACAAAGAACAACATAAGGATAAAGTAGAGCTTCTTCATTTGTGTTTAATTTGCGCACAAAGGTTCAGCTACAATGTTAATCCTGTGTTAACTCAGGATTATATTATAAAACATTCACTTAACAATTATTAAAATATTAACGAATCGCAACACATTAAACCATCAATATGGTAAGAAAAAGATAACATTGGCAACAATTTTGCATTTTTTTGAGCTTATTTAAGCCACTTGGGGTTAACCTTGTATTAAAATAACTTAACACAAGTAAGCATCACCCATACCTCAAAAAAATCATAAACCAAGAAAACAGTTTTTGGGGACAAATCTTAATACTGCGCACCAATCCTTTTCAGCAACCTGCCTAAATACCATGCTACGCTGATAAATAGCAGATTAAGCGCCTCCCATTGTGTAGTGCGTCTGTTGCGCAAGCTAACTCCGTAAAAACCAATTGCGCCCAATACAATCTCTAAATCGCTAATCACCATCAGCGACGGGCCGCCGGCATTTTGCCAAACCATCAAACGGGTTATGAGATAAGCAAAGGCAAACAGAATAAAGATAACCAGATAACACAGTACCGGCGAGAGGCGATAATAAAAATATCCGGCCAAAGCCATCAGGAATGAAGCCCAGTTGATAAAACCATTGTATTTCCCCATAAAACTTAAACTGGGGAATGGCAACGCCCACAACAATCCGGTAAAACCCAACAGAATCAATAGCGCACTAATTAATAAGATTCCCCTGTCTACTGCTGTTGGGTAAGCCTGCGGCAGTTCACGAAAATATTTATCTACCAAACGCTCGTCTGCCTTAGGTTTAGAGGCCGTTTTAGGCTGTTGTTTTGATTGTTGCTTTGCCATGGTGTAAAAATAAAAAGAGGAGCAAAAATTGCGCCTCTTTATTAACAAAATATCTAAAACCCTCCCCTTCGGGGAGTGTTGGAAGCGGGTGTCCTTACTTCGCAAACGCTACTGAACGTGTTTCCCTGATTACCGTTACCTTGATCTGGCCAGGGTAGGTCATTTCGGTTTGGATGCGGTTAGAAATATCTGCCGCCAGTATTTCAGACTGCGCATCACTGATCTTCTCGCTCTCTACAATCACACGCAGCTCACGACCGGCTTGTATAGCAAAAGTTTTTTCTACACCAGGGTAGCTCAATGCCAGTTCCTCCAGCTCTTTCAAACGTTTGATGTAGCTTTCTACCACCTCGCGGCGGGCACCAGGACGGGCGCCAGAGATAGCATCACAAGCCTGCACAATCGGCGAAATCATTGAGGTCATCTCAATCTCGTCGTGGTGAGCACCGATGGCATTGCATACGTCCGGATGCTCTTTATATTTCTCGGCCAGTTGCATACCCAAAATAGCGTGCGGCAGCTCTGGGTTATCATCAGGCACTTTACCAATATCGTGCAGTAAGCCGGCGCGCTTAGCCAGTTTTACATTCAGACCAAGTTCTGCAGCCATAGTAGCACAGAAGTTAGCTACCTCACGCGAGTGTTGCAGCAAATTTTGGCCGTAAGATGAACGGTAACGCATTCTACCCACCATACGGATCAGTTCCGGGTGCAGGCCGTGGATGCCCAAGTCAATCACGGTACGCTCGCCAATCTCTACAATCTCTTCTTCAATCTGTTTTTTGGTTTTGGCAACAATCTCCTCGATACGCGCCGGGTGGATACGACCGTCAGTCACCAGGCGGTGCATGGCCAAACGGGCAATCTCACGACGAACCGGATCAAAACCTGAAAGAATAATCGCCTCAGGCGTATCGTCTACAATAATCTCAATACCGGTAGCAGCTTCCAGTGCGCGGATGTTACGACCCTCGCGACCGATGATACGGCCCTTGATCTCATCGTTCTCGATGTTGAAAATAGATACCGTATTCTCAATAGCGCTCTCGGTAGCCGTACGCTGAATGGTTTGGATCACCACTTTCTTGGCCTCTTTGGTAGCGGTCAGCTTGGCCTCGTCTACAATATCCTTGATCTGCATCATGGCTTTGGTACGGGCTTCTTCGCGCAGGCTATCCACCAGCTGATTTTTAGCTTCTTCAGCGCTCAAACCGGCAATAGTTTCCAGTTGTTGAATGTGCTGGTTTTTCAGCAGTTCTACCTCTTCCTGTTTCTTAACAGTAATTTCTGTCTGGGCCTCAAGCTTTTTACGGGTGTTATCCAGCTCGCTCTCTTTGCGGTTAGCGTTCTCCAGTTTCTGGTTTAAAGATTGCTCTTTTTGCTTAATGCCGTTCTCGCGCTGGTTAATGGTGTTGTTACGGTTATTAACCTCTTGCTCGTGCTCAGCTTTCATCTGCAGAAACTTCTCTTTGGCTTCCAGCAGTTTGTTCTTTTTCAATATTTCGGCGTTGTTCTCGGCATCCTTCAGAATCTTTTTCACTTTATTCTGAGCCGCAGCCTCCTGGTCTTTAAATAGCTTTCTTAACATGAAACGTCCAATGCCGATGCCGACAATGACGCCTCCTAAAAGCCCGATTATAACGTATAGAATGTTCATGATTGGTAATTGGTATATATATAAATAAAAAAACCGCAGCTAAACCCTAAGTATCAATATTTAAAAACCTCTTTGTCAGATAAATTGGACTGGGGTCGTCGTTAAATACACGAAGTAACGTGCACCCTCTTCTTGTCCGCCTGATATTGAAGCGTTAAGTTTTTAATAGTGAAACCTAAGAATTTAACTGCGGTTAAATCTTTGCTCGTATATGAGCTAAAAGTTCAAAGCATAAAGCGCAAAGCTTTTCCCTAAAATCTGGTATTGCTTTTTGCTGTCAGCCTTCTGCTTTTAGCTTTAAAAGAACGTTTTATTACTTCTTAGAGAAAAAATCGGCCAGCAAATTATCCAACTGATAAACTTTATCGGTTACGGCAGTATCTTCTACCGTTATGCGTTGCTCTGCTTTTATAGACGATGTGGCGTAATGTAGTACGCACATTGACAGCAGATCCTGCTTATCCCTTACCGCATAATTTTCCTGATATTCTTTTATCCGGTCGTTTATGAGTTTGGCTGCCCTCCGTATAATTTCTTCCTCTTCCATGTTTACCTTTAAGGGGTAAACGCGGTCAGCAATATTTATTTTTATTGAGATTTCTCCCATCTGAGCTTGTTCACTTTCGTATTACTTCTTCAGCAATACAATACACTTATCTATTTCCCGCACAAATTCGTTAATTTTTTGTTTGATGTCAAGGCTTTTTTCATTCGTTTCTGAAAACGACTTAGCCAGCTTCAATACACGAAGCTTTTCTTCCACATCTTTGGTCTTTTCCCTGCTGGTATCCAACGCCACAGCCAGCGACTGATTCTCCAGCCTCAGCATGTCATTATCCTCCTGCAAAGAGTTGCACAGGGCAATTAACTTTTCAGTTCTTTCGAGGATGTTATTTAGCTGGTCTGCCGTAGTCATTTGCTTAGTTAATTGGTTGATTAAGTTGATTGTGTTGATCAAGTTTATAACAACTACTCACTTAATCAACCACTCTCCATTCAACTTACTGGCGAACAGCCGCCCCCGTTTCCTTGCCCAAAGTAAAAATTAATTTCTGCATTATCGAATCTATCGCCTTATCGGTCAATGTTTTTTCCTCGTCAAGTAAAACAAAACTTAAGGCGTAAGATTTTTTGCCTGCAGGAAGTTTGTCGCCCTCATACACGTCGAAAACGTTTACTTCTTTCAATAACTTCCTTTCAGTTTTCTGCGCAACTTGTTTTAGTTGGGCAAAAGTGATCTCTTTATCAACCAGCAATGACAAGTCACGACGCACGGCCGGAAACTTAGAAATCTCCTGGTTAGTAATCACGTTTTTGCGTACCAGGTTCAGAATCAGGTCAAAATTAAAGTCGGCATGAAACACCGGCTGATCTACATGAGCCTTTTTCAACGCCTGCGGACCAACAGCGCCAAACTTTACAATGCGTTTGTTGCCACGCATGTATTGCAAACCGTAAGTGGTTTTTGAGCACGATGAATCTTCGATGGTAAAATCTTTAATATTCAAGCGTTCCAGCAAATTATCTACTACCGATTTCAGGTTGTAGAACGACACTGGCTTTACCTGCTGGTTCCACTGCTCGCCGGCGGTGTTACCGGTAAGATAAACAGCCAGGTGCTGATCTTCGCGATATTTATCTTCGGCTACGTGGTAGGTCTTACCGAACTCGTACAGTTTCAGATCCGTATTTTTACGATTAGCGTTATAAGCAATAGCTTCCAGACCAGAGTAAACCATGGTGGCGCGCATTACATCCAGGTCACTGCTCAACGGGTTCAGAATCTTCACTACCGCGTCCAGATTATCGTAATAGGCAGATTTGGTGAGCGAGTTGGCCATCATCTCGTTAAAGCCATTGGCCGTTAACCATTCAGAAATGGCATTCTGCACGGTATCTTTTTCCGGACGCGATGCATTATTAAGCGATGCACGCACCTGTGTAGGGATCTCGATATTGTTGTAACCGTAAATGCGCAGAATCTCTTCCACCACGTCCACATCGCGGGTTACATCCACACGGTATGGCGGCACTTTGAGCGACAAGCCTTCCGCGGTCTCGTTCACCACTTCAATATCCAGCGCTTTGATAATGCCTTTGATCTCATCCAGCGGAATGTTTTTACCAATCAGGCGATGGATGTTATTATAAGTAACCTCCACATCAAAAGGAGCCACAGGTGATGGATAAACGTCGATGATTTCTGACGACACCTGTCCACCGGCAACTTCTTTAATCAATAAGGCTGCGCGTTTCAAAGCAAACACCGTCATATTTGGATCTGTACCACGCTCAAAACGGAATGATGAATCGGTTTTCAGACCGAAACGTTTGGATGTTTTACGTACCGATACGGGGTTGAAATAAGCGCTTTCCAAAAATATACTGGTTGTACCATCCGTCACGCCAGATTTTTGGCCACCAAAAACACCGGCAATGCACATGGGTTCCTGTGTGTTGCAAATCATCACGTCGTCAGCATGCAGCTTGCGTTCCACACCATCCAGCGTTACAAAAGGCGTACCCTCGGCACAGTTTTTCACAACCACAGTATCACCGGTAACAGCAGCTGCATCAAAAGCATGCATCGGCTGACCAAGATCATGTAGTACATAATTGGTTACGTCGACAATATTATTAATCGGGCGCAGGCCAATTACAGCCAGGCGCTCCTTTAACCATTGCGGCGATTCTTTTACGGTGATGCCGGTCATGGTCAGGCCAGAGTAACGCGGAGCGCCGGCAGTGTTTTCTACCTGTACCTTAATATCCAGGTCATGATTATCTACCGCAAAAGCCGATACATCTGGCTTTTTGATGGCCAGTTTCAGAAAAGCGGCAATATCACGGGCCGTGCCCAGGTGCGAAGCGGCGTCAGCGCGATTAGGCGTCAGGCCAATCTCGTATAGGTAATCGTCGTTCAGCTTGAAATAGTCTTTAGCTAGCGTGCCCACAGGCGCATCCTCTGGCAGTACCATAATGCCTTCGTGACTGCTGCCCAAACCTATCTCGTCCTCGGCACAGATCATCCCTTCAGATACCTCACCGCGGATTTTTGATTTCTTTATTTTGAACGGCTCGCCCGACGTTGGGTACACGGTAGTGTCTACCACTGCAACTACAACTTTCTGACCGGCAGCTACATTGGCCGCACCACAAACTACCGGCAAATCAGCCTCGCCACCCACATCAACCTTAGTAATATGCAAGTGATCTGAGTTAGGGTGATCAATACACTCTTTTACGTAACCAATTACCAAACCTTCCAGCCCGCCCGGAACAGCCTGCACTTTTTCCATGCTTTCCACCTCCAATCCGGTACCGGTAAGTATCTGCGATATTTCTGACGGCGTTTTATCCGTGTCTATAAATTCTTTAAGCCAGTTATATGAAATTTTCATTCAGTTTCTGATGATAATGGGCAAAGATAAGAAGATTTAGGAATTGGGAATTTCGATTTCGGATTTGGTTGCAAATAGGCGTTTAGAATTGATCACTGATTAACTAATCGCTATTTATGGCGTTCCCTTCGGGCCGGGCTTTCCGCTCATACTGCGCAGGCCTTAGCTACAAGGCCGGTATCCGCTGCAATCCCTAACGCAAATCATTCAGACTTACGAAGTTTTAAAAACTTCCTAAGTCTCTAACATACCATCAAAGTCATGCCGAACTTGTTTCGGCACCCCACGTGCTAAGCGGCAAATGTATAATCGTTAGCCTGTCCTATGGGTTGCCGAAACAAGTTCGGCATGACCTGATATATGAATATCCCCGCCCAGTCAAGCGTCTGCGCTTGACTGCAAATTAACGGCAAGCGTCCACGCTTGCGAAGTTCAGCGTGGACGCTGAAATCCTTTTATTTTGGTCGAGCGTGGACGCTTGACCGGGCGTTTTTACTTTTGACTTTTAAATTTACTTCGCTGTATTCAAAACCCTATACCCTACCAACTCTTCCCACCGCGCACCCGGTGCACGGAAATAAACCAAAATCTGGTAATCATTCTCGGTTTCAAAGTGATTGCCTTCCAATACGGTATCGTCGGGCGTTTTGGTTTTGGCATCAACCCAAACATACCCGTAATCATATACCCCCTGCTTTAGGTACAGATCGGTGTAGAAACGCATCAGCGAAGCGTCATACTTCAGCTTGCTTTGCTCATCCAGGCGGTAATTATTAAACTGGCCAACGATATAGGCCGATCCGTCAAAAGCGGTTTTATTGGCCAGCAACGTGAAATACATGTGCGCATAATCGCCATCGGTACGGCCATCGCGCCCGTCCTGATTGATGACAAAAAACTTACCGTCGTTATCATACTGAAACACGTAATCAGGCTGATCGCGCTTAGGGTCAGGCAGCAGGATCACCGTATTGGCCGTATCCCGATAAATATGACCGATGCGTTCTGAATTCAGTTTTAATGATCGCGTATCAAAATGCCTGAACTCATTACGACCGGGAAAATCATTAGTAGCGATATCATTATAAATCAGCTGCGAACCGCGAATGTTAGCCGGCCGCGTATTCCAGATACCGGTCTCAGGCCGTGCATTCTGCATAATCAGCGTGCGGATATCGGTGTATGGGTTCTGCACGTTTAATCCGGCATATTCTACCGAGAAGTTGATCTTCTGATTAGTATTACGTTGCGATACGTTGCCAGACGGCACCATCTGCGCTGTTATGCTCACCTTACTGCCCACCACATATAATCTACGGGTCAGTACCGGCTTGCTTTGATCGCCATTCTGGTAAACTTTTAACAGATAATTGCCGGCCAGTTTGGGCGATAGGTTCTGGTTAGGCAGCGTCAGTTCATAATGGATATACTTTTGCCGGGTAGCGGTAGAGTACCGGTACTCCATCAGCCTGTCCTCTGTAAAACCCTGCAGGTATTCAATCGGCGACAAGCGTGACGAGTTCCACTGCGCGTCGCAATGCTCCAGTGTGTAGTTTAATATTTTTGATTGCCCGCTCAAATCGTCGAAGCTCAACATAACCTGCTCGCCAGAGTTCAGCGGGATCAGTGGAAACGAGCCTTCTTTTTTGGTATTATAAAACTCTACGGTCTTAATCTCGGGCAGGTAGGTTTTATCTTCATAAACCATCGGCTGGTTTTGAGCCAGTGTGCGGCAAGTAATGAAGAGGAGTATGATGCTGATGTGAAGTCTCATAGTTATTGTGATGAGCAAGATAGGAAATAGTTTGCGGTCTCTTTGTTACTACTATTTTGGGTCAGTACTTTTTTGAACGTCTGGCCCGCTCAATCGCGGCAATGAGCGGGCTACAGTACATATCAGCACAAAACCTCAATGTTAGCATAACCCGATCATTACGTTACACGATAAAACTTTTATTAACTTAGCCCACATTACAAACACCAGTAACAAATCAATACCCCTGGCATCTAATACCATACATACCCCGGAAAATGAATCTGAAACATATTTTTTCTAAAAAAACCAAAAGCGGTAAACCCAAATCAAAAACACGTGAGTGGGTTGATGCAATTGTTTTTGCTGTTGTAGCCGCAACTATCATCCGCGGCCTGTTATTTTCGGCCTATGCCATCCCATCGGGCTCTATGGAAGGCTCACTCTTAACCGGCGATTACCTGTTTGTGAGCAAATTTAGCTACGGCGCACGCATGCCGTTTACGCCCATCTCCATTCCGTTTACCGAGCCCGAAGTTTTTGGTATGAAAACCTATTGGAGCGGTGTTAAGCTACCTTATATGCGTCTGCCGGGACTATCATCGCCAAAAAAAGGCGATGTAGTAGTATTTAACAAGCCCGAAGAAATTGACCGCCCAATTGATGCCCGCACCACGCTCATTAAACGTTGCCAGGCGGCGCCTGGCGATAAACTGCAGATCATTGCCTCGCACGTATATATTAACGGCCAGCCCGCACCGGAAGCTCCGCGCCAGCAACTGGACTATATTGTTACTACCGACGGCACCGAACTAAACACCAAAATGCTGGAAGACCTGCACATCGAGATCCTGGGCCAAAGTGAGAACCAATACCAGCTGATGATTCCGAACGAGCATCTGGCTGAATTTAAAGGTTTTTCAAACATTAAAAGTGTAATACCAAATCTGGCGGTACCGGGTCAGTATGACAACACCGTGTTTCCGCACAACAACAAGTTTAAATGGAACGTGGATAACTTTGGACCACTGGTGATGCCTAAACGCGGCATGACTATTCTGTTAAACGACTCAACACTTACGCTCTATCGCACCGCTATCGAAAACTACGAAGGCAACAAGGTAACTACCGAGGACCAAAACATCCTGGTAAACGGCAAAAAAGCCGATACTTACACCTTTAAAATGGACTATTACTGGATGATGGGCGACAACCGCCACAATTCACTCGACTCGCGTTTCTGGGGTTATGTACCCGAAGATCATGTTATCGGTAAGGCTATGATTACCTGGCTGAGCCTGGATTCAACTAAAACATTTATCAATAAGATTAGATGGGATAGGGTGTTGAGAGGGATAAAATAAGTCTCGTCTTGAACCAGGATTCTTTGGATTTTAAGGATTTACAGGATACTGATTATCACCCCGTCATCCCGAACTTGTTTCGGGCCCTCACAGGACAGTCCATCACGTTCACTTACTTAGCATGTGAGATGCTGAAATAAATTCAGCATGACCTGAAAAATAAAAAGAGAAAGCCCTCCGGAAACATTTCCGGAGGGCTTTCTCTTTTTATCAATCTGAACCAGTATCCTGTAAATCCTTAAAATCCAAAGAATCCTGGTTCAAGACAGACTGCTTACAACTGTTTTACCAGTTTATCAGCTAGTATAGATTTTGGCACAGCGCCAATCTGTTTATCTACAATTTCGCCATTTTTAAAGAACAGCAGTGCAGGGATATTGCGGATACCGAATTTCATTGAAATGCCGGGATTGTTATCCACATTTACTTTACCTACAACAGCTTTGCCTTCATACTCTTTGGCAATTTCTTCAACCACAGGGCCAACCATGCGACAAGGACCGCACCATTCTGCCCAAAAGTCTACTAATACGGGTTTATCTGATTTAAGCACAAGCTCATCAAAGTTTGCGTCTGTAATTTCTAAAGCCATGATATTTATTTTTTAGTTTGACAAAGATGTATAATCAAATCTCTTGCCACAAGTGCCACGCTGACAAAGTGACAAAATAATTACCCACATATCAACAATCCACTTTTTTATGACGATAAGGCTTAGTTTTTCCTGCCCTTTTGCCATGCTTTGTGTAGTATTTACACCAACTACCTCACTCATCCTGAGGTCACTTAAAAACAAGAAAAGGCACGCATTACGTGCCTTTTCTTGTTTAAACTATCTATCAAACGGCATCCACGTCTCCATTTCCACATGCCCGCGGTTGCCCCAGGCGTAATATGGTATTAGGCGAACGTTTACTGCATTTTCTTTAACAGGAGTAACCTCTTTATACAATTGACCGCTCCAACTTGCCTGGTTACGCAGATCTGCTTTGCCGGTCAGGCTCATGATCGGGCTGTTATCAATGCTGATCATCTGTGGCTGCAATTCTGCTTTGACTGATAGCGCTACATCGAACACTTTATCGCCTTTTGGTAAATCTGCTGATTCCAAACAGTACACCACCGGACCACGTTTTACGGCTACCTGGTTACGGGTTTCCTCTACAAGCGGATTTGACTCCAGCATCTGTACCGGCATCGGCAGATTCAGTTCAATTTTGTCGCCGGTTTTCCATCGACGGTTCACCTCGGCATACTGACCGCTGATCAATGCCACGTTTACAGGCTGACCGTTAACCATCAGGCTTGCGCCTTTGCACCAGCCTGGTATGCGGAAAAACATCGAATAAGCTTTAGCCGGCGATTGATTCAACGTTACATTGATCTTGCCGTTCCAAGGGTAATCTGTCTCCTGGGTTACTTTAATAGCAGAGCCATCTTTTAGTTTGGTATTCAGCGTGTTGCCGCCGTATAAGTTAAACCATAAGCCTTTGTCTGACGTGCTGTAAGCATAGTCAGCAACCTCTGATATAGTTCGCACCACATTAGGCGGGCAGCAGTTAGACAGCTTAATATAACCGATTCTGTCTTTAGACCAACGTTGTTTAAACGGCAGGTTGTCAGAATAGCTCAGTGGATTGGTATACAGAAAATCGCGACCGCTCAGGCTAATGCCCGAAAGCACGCTGTTATACAGCGCTAGTTCCATCACATCGGCATATTGTGCTTTACCGGTTACCTGCAGCATGCGCCAGTTCCACAGCACGTTACCTATGTTAGCACAGGTTTCGTTATGTGCGGTGAAGTTGGGTAGCTGGTAATCACGGCCATAAGCCTGGTGAATCTTCTGTACGTCATCCGGTTTGTAAGAAGTACCATCTGGCGACACACCGTCATACAACGAGCCGCAACCACCTGTTACATACATTTTGCGGGTGGTAACATCGTTCCACATCAGGTTCAGCGTGTGCATCAGGGTGGTGTCACCAGTTTCGGCATACACGTCGGCTGCACCGGCAAACAGGTAGTTGGCACGTACCGCGTGGCCCACGGCCTCGGTTTGCTGACGGAACGGAATCCGGTCCTGATTATCATCTGTACCGTTTTTATTCTGTCCGCGGATGTTGATCAGGTTTTTAGCCAACTCCAGGTATTTCGGGTTTTTAGTGGTACGATACATCTCGATCACACCCATGTAGTGCGACGGACAAACAGCGCTACGCGCCTGCTCCGGCGACAAGTCCTTGTAGAAATTATACAGGTAATCTGTAGCCTTAATAGCTACGACTAAAAAATTCTTTTTGCCGGTGATGCGGTAGTGAATACAAGCCGCCGTCATCAGGTGGCCCAGGTTATAGGCCTCAAAATTATTCGGATCGTTAAAGGCTTTCTCGTTACCGCTTTTCCGCGCCGAGATGATAACCGGCGTGTGGATATAACCGTCCGAACGCTGGGCCTTGGCAATCACTGCAATGGCATTGTCCAACTGCGCATCAATTTTCGGATCATGCGTAGTGGCATACATGCTGATCTCGGCTTCCATCAGCTTATAAAAATCACCATCATGGAACGGAGGGCCTTCATGATCGCCATCTTCCAGTCCGGCTGCTACCTCAAAATTTTGAAACGCGTGACTGATCTTCGGGTCATTATAAATGCGCCACAGGTTGGGGATCATCGTATCACGGCACACTTTAAAGCGGTCG
>Ga0153918_1000203_pt1 | contig 36577 bp, 24 predicted proteins | sample TSFL002MetaG_FD_104687 | JGI IMG/M metagenome (GOLD analysis project Ga0153918, IMG submission 104687) | Attine ant fungus gardens microbial communities from Florida, USA - TSFL002 MetaG | ecosystem: Host-associated > Fungi > Mycelium > Unclassified | place: USA: Florida, Paynes Creek Historic... | reverse complement strand
CTGCAGCAGGCTCTTGGTGCCATCATCGCCGGCGATCAGGCTGTAGAACGAGGTGCTGGTAGTGGTCTTGTCCTTGAGCGGGTCGTCGCCATGTTTCATGGTCTGGCGTACGGTGTCCGGACGCATGTGCAGCAGCAGGTTGTCCGGTTTTTCGAGGTAGGTGAGTTCGGTGTGCTGCAACAAGGTAGTGGCTGCGTTTTCGTCGGCGCTGGCCAGTTGAAGGGTGCGTTGATCCTTGATCAGCGCTTCACCAAAGGCCTTGCGTGCGCCGTTGACGGGGGGGATTTCCTTGTAGCGGTAATGGCTTCGCAGGATGGCCGCCTGGCCTCGCGCGTTGGCAGAGGGGAACGTGGTTTTGTACTTGATACGGCGTTTGAAGTGCTGCCGATCGGCAGGGCAGGCGACCTGCTCTTTGCCATCGATGATTTCTGTTTCACCTTCGATGGGGTAATAGGCGTAGGTTGTGCGGATACCGTCGTGCTCGATTTCTTCCAGCATGTTGCAATGCTCGTCGAACAACGTCGTCTTGGTTTCTTCGCGTGGCCAGGTGTCACCGTCCTCGCGTTTCCAGCGCAGGGTCACCTTGTACGGCAGCTGGAAGTAAGCCGGTTGGCGGGTGAAGCTCAGCCCCTCTTGCTCGTGGTAAACGGTGCTGGTCTCCTGAACGCAACCGTTCTGCGTTTCGGTTTCCCGGGTGATCAGGTGGAAGCGGTTGTAGCGACTGGTAACGGTGCGCAGGACCTTGCCATCGCCTGGCGACGTGTCATCGGTTGCCTTGAACCAGTGACTGGCGGTGGAGCCATATTCGAAATCCGTGCCGGTGAACTGGTAGAGGTTGTCCAGGCCATTATCACGCCAGGTAATGCCACTGGCACCCCGGCCGAGGAAGTTGTTATCGGTATAGTCGTAGGTGGTCACCATGACGGGTTCATCGAAGCGCGGGTTTACAGCATGGCGCTTGACCCGTGGAAGAGGCGGGCGGGCATCCTGCGGGAATCGATGCCCGTTGTCGCCGCGCCAGTACTCAATGGTTTCGGTTGCGCCGAACGGGGTCGTGACCTCTTTCAGCAGTGCCAGGTTCTGTTGCTCGTCATACGCGATGTGATCGTAATCGAATGTCCAGCCGGCGCCTTCATCGGTCGGCAGCAGCACCTGCCTGGGCAGTCGCAATGCGGGGGACCCGCGCTTGTCGAGTTTGATCTCGTACCTGGCCGAGGGCTGGGTATCGCTGTCGATGTCCGGATACAGGTCGAAAACCACGCTGCCGCTGTCATAGGTCACTTTCAGCAGTGTCACGTCATTGCCGTCAACGACACTTGTCAGGCAAGGAATCTCGTTGAAGTCATCGTCGTAGTTGAGGGTGATCCAGTGCCCTGAAGCGGCTTCGATGCGTACCGGCAGGGCGACGCGTTGTGCGCTGGGGCCCTTGAGTTGCAGAAACTCCACCAGGCCATTCTTGTATTCCACGCGCCAGTTCTCGGTATCTTCCTGGTGCAGGTGGAAGCTCTCCAGCTTGCGCTCGTCGATTGCCAGCCCGGTGCCGTCGCCCAGGTCGCTGCCGGTGACCTTGAGTGTCTCGCCGGTCTGCAGGTGGAGCAAGTTGCTGGCAGGTACGTACTGGCTGAGGTTAAGTCTCCAGCCGTGGCCGAAACCGGCATCCATAGGGTCCATTGGGTTGAATGCCAGGCGCAGCGGCAACGCCGGCCCCATCTGGTCGTTACCCATCAGTTCAGGCAATGCGATTGACAGGGTGTATTGCCCGGTGCGTGGGTCTACGCTGTTCTGCACGAAACTGCTGAAGTTGAAGGCGTTGGACTGTGCTGTTGAAGAGGTGGACATGTCAGTGTGCTCCTTACTGTGCGGCAGGGCGGAGGTTTGCGCAGAGGTAGCGGGTTTGACCATTCTCATCGCCTTCGTGTGCACGGCCGATCATGATTTGATTCGTCCCACACGCTTCGCTGTGTCCTCCACTTTCCTTGTGCCCTTCTGACCAATCGAGCGGCTCGACCTGAACGGCTTGACCGCTACTGTTGACGAGGGAAGCGCATTGGTATCTGGTGTACCCTTCTTCGTCACCCGTGTGCCAGCGGCCGGTCATGACGGTGTTGGTAGGGCAGGTGAAATATATGTAGTCGTCTTCCCGGCCATATTCGCCGAAAGGCACCGACCACTTCCGATCCTTGATCTGATAACCATCAGCCACGCGGCACTCATAGCGTGTCGCCTTGTTTTCGTCGCCATTATTATGCACTCGCAAACTGATCATTCCCTCTCCGGGGCATTCACGGTTCGGGCTCTCGCTTTCTTTCTGCCAGTCCAACCCTTCGCTATCTTTTAGTGTTAGCAAGTTTTTGGGCGCAGGCGTGTCGATGTCGCCGGATGCAATGAGTTTCACACAAACCGTCGCATCTCGCATTTTCTCACCCGACACTGTTTTTTTGTCCACAACTTTCAGGCCGCGGAAGATCGTTTGTCCTTTTGCATAAGTTTGAAGTTCTTCAAATGAATAGATATTGGACGAGCCGGTGTTGGTGGCGGTGGTTTTGAATTTAATCCAGTACTCATCTTCCTTAGCGGTGCTCGTATTACAGGTACGTTGTGAGGAAACGATGATTTCCATGGCCGAAGGCAGCCGATCAAAGCGAACGGACCGTATCTTGCTGGGGTAACAATCGTAGGCGGGACTATTAGTGGCATAGCTGAAGGTTTCACCCGAACCCTCAGCGGGTAGAGCAAAACCGCAAGGGGCGTTGTTTTCACTCAGCAGTGTGATGCCACCAATGGGGTCGCTGGCGAATGCCTGAATGCTCAGTGTGGCGCTGAGCATGGCAATGGTCATAGGTAGCAGGATGTTTGTTCTGGACATTTCCATGGTGCAGTCCTGTTGTCGAATGCGTTGGAGGGCTAATCCCAGAGAGGGGAATGCGCTATCAGCCTAAAAGTATGCGCAGCATTACGCACCTGGCAGAAATGACAGGAGAGCACCTGTTAAAAATGTCAGGTGCGTAGGCTTCAGGGTTGTGGTAAGTCCGGTTACCTAGCATTTCTGCTAGTTGGTAAGCGCCTCGGCAAGCCTTATAAATAAAGGCCAGTCCATTCGAAAAAGGCCCCCGCCATGAGCGATGCCCTGATAGCAGAAGCGGCAGATGAACTTCCTGCGCCGATCATTGAACTTCGCAATGCTTACGATGAAATCGACCTGGTGCAATTGGGGAACGATCCGCTGGTCACGTATATTCAATACGACGGGATTGCCTTGGGTGATAGATTCAAAATTTTGTGGCGAGGTGCCACGGCAGACGGGAAAGAGCTTGATTCGGTGAATACCGAAGTCGAAGCTGAAGACTGGAACTTTGACCCGGACAACAATCGCCTGCGCGTTACGATTGCCAATACCTATCTCAAAGACGCGGATCAAGGCTATGCGTTCTACTCCTATGAGCGTTTAGGCAACTCGCCCGCCGTTTCACTGCGTACGTTCAGTTTTATTGGCGTACGGCCTCACCGCATGGAGCACATGCCGGTGGCGCAGGCCGTGGAAGCCCATGCCCTGCATATCGATCCCGACAGCTTGGGTAGCAGCGGTGCCAACTTCATAGCGCCGCCTTATGCGGCGATGCGCAAGGGTGACGTCGTCACATTGGTTTTCGCAGGCTACAAAGCCAATGGTGGCCTCGACAGGGAGTATCGTTATCCGCTGGAAATCGAGGAGGACCGCATTGGCCACAGCCTGGCCTGGTTGGTCCCTAGGAGTGTGTTCCTCTTTATCAAGCAAGGCCATGCACAAGTCCACTACCAGATAGATTTCGTCGATAAAACCCAACCCCTTGAGGGGCCTGTCCAAACCTACCGGATTGACACAGTTCCCTCGGACCCGGCGCTCCTTCCTGCGCTCGAGATTGTCGGCTACGCCGGTGGTCCCCTTGATCCTGAAGCGTTCCCTGACGGGCTGACCGTGCAGGTGCCACTTTACCCGGACTTGCATACGGCTGACTGGACATTGCTGCATGTCAACGACGAGGCGGGTGCGGTTGCCCTGCGTGCCGACCTGAGCACGCTGGCCAGTGGCGTGCAGGGTGTGCATCTGGATGCGCAGGTGCTCCAGGGCACCACGCGGTTGCGCTTGGGTTACCAGGTTGCGCGCGAAGGGTTGGGGCTTGCCGGGCAGTGGCTGGACATCGAAGTGCTGCAGCCACGTACCTTCCTGCCAGTGGTGGTGGAAGATGCTCAAGCTGAACTCCCCGCACCGAACCTGTGGCTGCACGCTCTATCGGCGACAGGCGGGGCCGAGGTCGAGGTACGCGATCCTGGCCTGCGCCCGGGCGAGCAGCTGCAGTTGGTCTGGCAAGGGCGGTCAGAGGCTGGCCAATTCACTGCGATTCTGCCGGAAGGCAGTGCTCTACCGTATCGCTTCTCGGTTCCGCCTACTGCCGTCGCCGCCAACATGGAAGCGACTGAAAGTGCAGCGGCTAAGCGATTTCCGGTGTTTTACCGCCTGCTGCGCGACAACGCCCCCCCACTGGACGTGGACCCCGTGCAATTGCGGATCTTGCCGTTGCAGCAAAACCAGTATCCGACCATTCAGTGCGACGAAGCGTCGGGCAAAGAGTTGTCGTTGGATGACGTGCCAGATACGGGCGCCACGCTGAGGTTGCCCGGTTGGGTGTTCATGGCAGTGGGGCAGCGGCTCACCGTCATTTTTGCTGGTGTGAAAGCCAATGGTGGTGGCTTGGTGGAGGTGTTGCGTACTGAACTCACCAGCCAAAAGGAAGTGACTGATCGCCTGGTTGTGGTGACGCTCGCCAAGCGCCTTGTACAAGAACAGGCCGTGGGAGAACTCTTTGATTTGAAAGTGCGCGTTAATTTCGAAAATGAAGGGCCGGACGATACGTGGTTCGAGTTTGAACCGTTGCAGTTGACACGGACTGCGTAATTGTTCAGGTCGTTAATGTGAGTATTGGACATGAAAAAGAATACTGGAATGGTTGCCGCGGGTGAACGCTTGTCAGTGACTGACTTTCTGGCGCTGATGACGAAGCACCTTGAGGGGTGGGGTTGGGATGCGGTTCTCGTTTATGACAGGGCCAAAACTAACTGGATTCTGTTGCAAGAGTATATTGAACGTTTCAGCGGGTCGTCCTGGCTTCCTCCCGCTACATTTGACGCTGATACGACCCCCGGCGTGATTGAGCGTGTCATTGATTATCGGCTTGATAAACCTCGCGTGTCATTTGAAAACGCCGATCTGGAAAGCTCACGGCTCGACTTGCGCATGAAAATCGTCGGCGGTAAGCAGCTGACGATCGAAAATCCGAATAACGTAAAATTGAGGCAAGTGACTCGGCTTAAGATGGCAGATGCGTTGAATGGCCCAGTCCTGCATGCGCGCGTCAGCCTGGAGAAAGTCGACGCAGGCGTGGACAAGGGGCGGGTTTACATCGATTTGCGCAATGGGGCGCAATACTACCTTACATTTGCTGATACCGGCGAAGAGGATGCGATTGGAGGGGAAAGGCTGAGGAAAGTGCTTGAGGGCTGGCTGGACAAGAATATTTTTGAACTGAGCCAGGTGCCAACGACGGAGCATTTCATGAAGCCTGAGTTCATAACGCTGCGCACACAGGCTGCAGCGGACAGCAGTTTGTCAGGTACGGCGAGTGCGGGTGATGGTCTTGTATTGGTTTTTGTGGCGATGGAAGGTAATGATTTAAATACAAGTTTGCCAGACAAAAATTTCAATTTCTTGATTCCGGGCCAGGTGGGTGAATATTCGGGGGGGGTGTATTTCTCGAGATCCAAGTTGATTGAAAAATTACAGGCTGTGCTCCTGAAAAATATGGAGCGCGAGGGCATATCTTTTAAAGCAAAGTACGAGCAGGGTGTGATCACTGCTACCGACGGTGGTCGCTTGCAGCCTCCGGGTAATACGCCGCTTCCTAACGCTACCACATTGGTATCAGAGGCCATTGGTGCAGTTTATTCCGATCAGCGGGCGAGCAATGGTCATTTTGGAGCATTGACGATAAAGGAGGTCGGAGGCGAATTACAACTGCGGTGGAGTGGAAATGGCACTACGCATTCATCCATTTTAAACGCTGATCATCAACCCGTAGATAAGGGTGGGTTCAAATTTGATTTCAGCTATGGCTGTGAGTATGACTTCACGTCTGATGCGCAAGGGGTTATCAGTTTCCGATCTAAAAACACGCGCTATGACGCCACTATGGTTGTCGTGGATTGGGCTGATCTTCCACGGGCAGCGGCTGCATTGACAATAGCGGAATACAAAGAGACCCTCGCAAACGAACGTATGCCAGCGTTAACGAAAGGATTCACCAATTTCAACATGGAGATCGACCTGTTCATCCTGCACAACCTGTTATTCCGTGGTGCACAGGTTTTTCAAACCGACCTCGTTGATACGAAAGACCAACTGGTCATCCTCGGGCAATTGAGCCCGGAATTGACAACCTTCCAAATCGACCCGGTAGAGCCCATTGTCGGCGCAGGCCGTACGCATGCATTCAAGATCACTGGTGCTGACGTACCCGTCACCTGGTCGGTCGCCAACCTGCCGGACGGTGAAGGCGATCCAGGCGAGATTGACAAAATCACAGGGGTATACACCGCTCCCCTCCGCGCAGACCTGCCCGACAACCAGAAGCGGGTGATCGTCACCGCGACAGCAAACTCAGGTGGTGCGGTGAGCCGGGCATTGGTCGGTATCGTAAGCCGGGATATCGGCCTGGATCCGATCGTGATGATGGCCAGTGCTGGCGCCAAGGGCTACAAGGTTCGCGCCACACCATTGGACCCAGACGAGAAACTCACGATCAGCATGTCGGCGGGCGCACTGGGCAAGGTGATCGACGACCCTGATGCCGACCCGGACGTTCCCTATTCGAAACTTTATGTCCCCCCTGCCAGCCGAGCGGGCCCTGTATCGGGACCGGAACCCATTCCGGCGCACTGGCTGGAATACCGCAAGAGCCCGGGGTGGACCGTCGATGAAGAACTCGCCGAGTACCTGCACGTCGAGCAGGTGATCGCTAAAGGCTCCAACGCAAGCACGCAGGAAGTCGAAGTACTGCTGCTCCGGAAGAACATCACCAACTGGTTCGAGTTCAAGCAGTCAGGCAAAGGCATCCAGCTAGAGCATTGGAGCACCAACAAAAAACTGGGTGATCACATCGTACCTGAGGAAATGACTATCTGGATCAAGGTCAAGGGCGCGGGAACGCTGGTTGGCGGTTTGTACACCCCGGATGACTCGGCAGATGAAACCTACGCCGTGATCGTGGCAATCGAAATGAACGACGACGACTGGAAATGGGTACCGACGATACTGCCGATCCCGTTCATGGGCGTTGAAACCTACCTGAACATGTGGAGCGAGGACCTGAAATGAACACTTATTCCAAAAGCGCGTTGCTCGAACGCCTGCGCCAGGGCGGTGTCATGCATCGCTGGGGAGCGATCGTGGCGATCCATGGCGAGCAGATCAACCGCATGCTCGAGCAACAATTTCTGGCCGCGTTCGACGACCTGAGCTTCATCCTGCCCATCGCAGATACCTTCGCCGTGGATGAGACCCAGACCGAGTTTCTCACCCTGTCCAACCTGGTGGTCGGGCCGCCGCGACTGTCGTTCGAAAATGCCTCCATGGGCAATGCCGAGGTCAGGGTCACGCTGCCCTTCCTGACGGGCAGCGTCATTTCCAGGCTGCATTACAACGGTCGCCCGCCGCGCCTGAATTACAGCATGAACCTGCATGAGCGCATGGGGTATGAGCTGAGCATGACGCTAGCCTTGCAAGTGCGGGCGACGGGCGTTGCCAACCAGGGCCTGTTGATGATCGACCTGGCCAAGGGTGAGCTGCTGAGCTGCAACCTTGGGTTGACCGAGGAAGCGGCTTCGATAATTGGCCAGCGCCTCAACCGGCGAATCCTGGAACACCCCTCGTATCGACAAACCACGATTGCCGCCACGCTGGACTTCAGTAATTTCGGCCCATTATGCCCGGTTGACTTCAGGGTCCGTACCCAGCCACATCCCGAAAGCCTGCTGCAAGCCTCGCCGCATGCTGGAGAGGGAGCGCTGGTGCTGTTCTGCAAGCTTAAGGTCAGCGCTCATGACGGCGACATGCCGGGCAACCCGGCTACCTTCCCCTACCTGATTCCGGACGATACCCGCGCAGAAGGGGGGCCGCAGTTCAATACCACGGTGTTGTTGAACCAGGAGCTCAATGGCCTGTTCAGCAGCTACCAGGCGGGCCTGCTGGATCAGTTGCGCATGCCCAACGCCCATGCCGTGGGCGTTGTGGAGCAGCATGACCCGTTGGACCGGGTGCTGTTCGGCAGCATCGAGCCAACCCCGGGTACTTACACGGTGGAGCCGCTGCGCACTCAGGTTCAGGCAGGCGAAAAGAGCCAGTTCAGCTTGCGCAACGGTACCACCGTCAGCGCTGCCCAGCAGCAGTGGGGGGCTGAGCTGATGCAGTTCTCCACAGGGGCTCAGGATATCAGCCAGGGTGGGGAGTATACCTCACAGCCCGAGTACTTCCGCCAGGCGCAGCAGGTGGTGGTGGTTTCCAACCGCTTCGACACACCACAAGGCGAGCAAACGCGTAATGCCTTGGTCGTCGAGTCGGTAAAGGCCCTGGAAGTATCACCGAGGGCGAAAACCTGGTCTAGGGGTGACGGGGCAATCACCTTCACGAGTTCCGAAAGTGCGGTCACCTGGTCATCAGCCGAGGGTGAGCCCGAGCTTGGCACGTTGACCGATCTGGGTGGAGGGATTGCGCAGTTCGAACCCAACTCCCCTGCAGAAATCATTCCGGAAATACTGATGCAGCGCATCGTCGCGACAAGTACCAGCAGCGGGGTCAGCGCCGAAGCCGTGGCGGTTATCTATGCCTTCGACGGAACGCTTACGCTCATGCCCGATTATGTGCCCGAGATCGACGCTGCAGCACCCATCCAGTTCACCCTGGCCCCGCAGCAGGTCACCTTGGAAAATGGGCAGCTGCTCAGTTTGCCTGACCCGGCAGTAGCTACTCGCTGGGTGGTGTTCGGGGAAGGCGATATCAACCAGGAAGGGCTGTACACCCCCCCGTCCGTTCGTACGTCCCCGGTGGCGGTGATCATGGCAGAGGTCAATGAAGACCGCAGCGGATATGCCGTGGTCGAACTGGCCGAGCGGTCGACGGTTCCGCCGGTCTGGCGCAGCTTGCTAACCTTCGAATTGGTGGTTCGCGGTACCCCCGAATGCCTGGCCAACGGCATGCAGCAAGTGGAGGTGCTGGTCACCATCGAGACCGATAAGGTGGGCGACCTGGAGATCCCGCTGAGCCCGACCGAAATGTCGACGCTGAAATTCTACGACCGTATCAGCCACGTGGAACTGCCGTTCGTGGAGGCTGGAGCCGATGGGGTAGTTCCAGGGCCGGGCGCCAAGCCCTGGTATGTCAACACGGTCAAAAACCCGTTCAAGTATCGCGGAGCACCGACCGTGCGCAATGAGCTGCGGGGGGAGGGGGCGACCCGTCGCAAGCAGTTCTACTTCCAGAGTACCCAATTCGGCAACGCTGAATTCTACGCCAAGTTCACCAAGGACGGCGGCGGTGAGTGGGATTCGCGCGACAAGCAGAGCACGGTCAAGATACAGAGCCTCGCTGCCCCCAACTTCCCAAGGTCGGACTACAGCTTTGAACGTGAGCGGATGTTCAGCGACCCGCCTCCTCCGGCCGGCGTCGATGACCCATTCAGTTTCAGTGACGAAACCATCGACTACTGGATCTTGGCGTGTACCCACTTGGGTGTCCCTGTACGTTTCCTGACCTGCAAGTTGAGCACGGCATCCGCTGTGCGCTGGGAAAGCGAGCAAGTCAAGGAAACCTATTTCAGTTACTTGTCTTATGCCTTCAATTCCCCGGACGAACCTGCACCGACACAACTGACCATCGACGGCACGTTGTTGGCGATGGCCGAGGAACTCAATTACGAAGGGCTGAAGGCCGACTTTATCGAAGGTCGGGTGCCTGGCAAAGGTGAACTGATGATCTGCCTGCACCGTGTTCCCGACATGCCGTACTGGCACGACAAGAAGGCCGAGGGCAGCAACCACAAGATGTACCGTGCCACGTTGGACAAACCGATCGAAGCCCAGCTTTTCGATGAAGAGGGCAACTTTCATGAACTGCGAATCGATTTCCTGCCACGTGCGGGGCTGGACAGCCGCAACCAACTGGTACTCAACATCGGCACAAAGGTAAATCAACCATGAACAGCAAGAACTGGTTGCACTCAAACGCATTCAATTTCATGAGCTTCATGCAGAACAGTGTCGATCCACGTACAGGTCAGTACACGCTGGGTATCACCCTGCCGGAGTTGGTGGGCAACCTGCTGATGGGGCCATCGCTGCCGCTGCGCCTGGGCTTCAACCCGATGAACAGCCAAGATGCAGGTTTTGGTCATGGCTGGAGTTTGAACCTCACGCAATACGTGCCCGCCAGCAACATGCTTGAACTGCACACCGGGGAGCGTTACAAGATCACCGGGGCCGACATCGGCGATGGCACTGGCCTGGCCATCGACGAGCGCACGCTGGAAACCTTCCATATCCATGAAGATACCCAGGGCACCCACTGGCGGGTCGTGCACAAGTCCGGGCTGGTGGAGTTTCTGCAACTGCAAGGTGCCGGCGACAATACAGTTGCCCTGCCGGTACGCGTCGAAGGCCCGCTCGGGCACTGGATCACGTTGGCGTACAACCACAGCTACAATGGCATTCCTTGCCTGACCGGCATCGAAGATGGCGCCGGGCTCAAGTTGCTTGCCCTGTCATACAGCAGTGGCGAGGTGCAGATTGACCTGCATCCGGAGTCAGGTAGCCAGGGCAGGCCGTTGGCACGTTACATACTGAGCCTGACTACCCAGGGCTCGCCTGCACTGCGTCTGCCGGTGTCAGTGCAGCTGCCCTTTGATGAGGATGATCCTTCCGCGAACAAGGGCAGTTGGCGCCTGGAGTACCAACATATCGCGTACGAGGGTGACCGCAACCTGGCCGTCTTGCGCAAGGTGGAAACGCCAGTCGGCGGTAAGGAGACCCTCGAGTACGAGTACGGTGACAAGATCGGCCATCGCTTCCCGGGGGACGCGCATCCGGCCCTGCCAAGGGTAAAGCGCCAACTCATTGAACCTCTTGCCGGGCAGCGGGCCATGTTGACGACCTATGCGTACTCGGACAACAACTTCCTCGGGTGGGGGGCTGCCGGGGTCGGTTGGGTCGACAATGGCCTTGACAACCTTTACCAGTTCGCGGGTGCGGAGTTTGAATATCACACCCAGGTCAGTCATTACCTGTATGCCGACAAGCCGGAGAACGCACCAGAGCAGGTGGTAAAAAAAGTCAGCTACCACTACAACCGTTTTCACCTCATGACCCGCCAGGTTACCGTGCAGAACGAGCACGCGCACGAGGTGGCCACGAAGTATCACGAGACACCCGGTTTGCCGTTCAAGCAGCAGCCGAAATTCTTCCAGATGCCTGACACCGTTACACGGCGTTGGAAAAAAGGCAGCGGTTCTACATGGCCGCGGGAAGAAACGGACAAGACGCTCTACGACGACTATGGCAATTTGCTCGAAGAGGCGCTGGCCAACGGTGTGCGCACAACGTACAGCTTCTACCCCAAGGACGGGGCAGGTACCGATTGCCCGCCGGATCCCCATGACTTCGTGCGCAGCCTGCGCGACACGATCGTGGTCCCCGGCCCTGGCGACCAGGGACAACCGGTGGCGCCAATCCGCGGCACTCGCGTCACTTATCGGCGCATGCCAGCCGTAGTAGGCGCCCATGACAGGGCGGGTACGTTGCTGACCAGAAATGAGACCCGGCTGGAATTTGCCAGTGAAAGCGACATCATCGGTCGCCCCTACAGCGCGACGGATTACACGTACTACGGGCCGCACCGCGTCGGCCTGGACTACGGCCGTATGCGGTCTCAAGTCACCACGCTCGACAACAAATCGACCATGGTTTCCTATGCCTATGAAATGTCCGCGGCCATAGGTGCCAACGTGCTGCAGACGGTGCAGACGCACATCGGTTTCGACCATGGCTCGGCGCAGTCTTACGGTAGCCCTCATCATGCGCAAAAGGTCATTACCCTGCGCCAGGACATCTTGAACAATTTGCCGTTGCTCAACCGTGACGACAATGACGTGGAGATTGCGTACGTCTACGATTCATTGCGTCGTGTGGTCGAGGAAATCGTCTCACCCAATGACGACGACTACAGGGCATCGCGTCGCTACGGTTACAGCCTGGTTGCCCTGGCCGGCCAGCAGGCGCAGCAGACCAGCGAAGATGTCAAGGGCGTTGTCACCCGCACCTGGGTCGATGGCCTGAACCGCGCCGTGGCGCAGGAGCGTCACGACGCGGATAACCCCGATGCCCAACGTAAAGCGGCATTCCGTGCCAGCTACAAGATGACCCATGACGGTTTCGGCAACCTTGTCGAGGAAACCGAGTACGACTGGCTGGACTATGAACCCGACAAGGTCGATGCCCGGCCCGTACAACGGGTTGGCAAGCCGGTTGTGGCAACGGCAGCGGAAACCGCCTACACCACACGTTACCTCTTCGATGATTGGGGACAGCAGTATTGTCAGATCGCTCCGGACAACGTCAGGCATTTCGAACAGACCGATCCGCAGGGCAGTGACCAGTGGAATGCAGGCCCGGTTCAAACCAGCTGGCGAGAATCGGAAGATGGCGAACTGCGTGATGCCAGCACGGGGGAGCTGCTGCTTCCCGGTGGTGTGGGGCGAACCGGCAAGACGGTCAGCTGGCTCAACCTGTTCGAAACGGCCGTACGGGTGGAGCGCTTCACCATCGACAAGCCGGGGTCGTCCGCCACTTCATACAGTGTGCAGCAAAACCACTACGATGGCCTGGGGCGCCTGACCCAGGAGGTGGACCCGCGCAAGGCCAGCAAACGCTTTGCCTATGACCTGTTTGACCGGCTGGTGGACGAAACCCTGGCGGATGGCAGCGTGGTGCACCGCGACTATGCCTCGCACAGCGGTGCAGACTTGCCGGTGCGCATCAGGGTCGGTGACAAGGTACTGGGTGAGCAAGTGTTCGATGGCCTGGATCGCATGGTTGTGTCGATCACCGGTGGGCGCGCGCGACAGATGTTCTACCTGCCGGGCCAGCGCCAGCCCAACAGGGTAATCACCCCGGCGGGTGAAACCATTCACTACGAGTACAACCCTCAGTTGAACGAGGAGCCTATCAGCCGCCAGGTCGTCGACCCGACGTCCCAAATGGCTGCGCAGAACTTTGAGGCCACGTATGAATACGACCCGAAGAATGCGCGTCTGGAGGCTGCCGTGGAGCAAGGGGACGTTCTGAAACGTACCTACTTCAGCACCGGGGCGGTCAAGTCGGAAGTGCGTAACGACTACGTCATGCATTACCAGGCCAGCCTGCGTGAGCGCGCACTGACCTATACCGATGTGCTCGCTCAGGTTCAGCGCTATGACTACAACACAGCGGGCCAGTTGCAACGGACGACCTTGGGAGAACTGACCTCCAGCTTCTCCTATGACAGCCTTGGCCGACAGTACAAGATTGATACGCGTGAAGGGGCGCAGTTCCTGATCACGGCATTGAGTTACGACGAGTTCGATCGGGAAGTGTTGCGCACGTTCACGATGAACGAGGCAGCGCAAAGCCTGGCGCAGGAATACGATGTACGTGACGCCTTGACCGAGCGAACGCTGAAGGAGGGTGAGCATCTGCTGCGCAAGGAAACCTATGGTTACGATGACCGCGCGCGGCTGGAGGAATATACCAGCGAGGGCGAACTTTCACCGGTTGATCCCTTTGGCAAGGTGATCAGTGCACAATACTTCCGCTTCGACGAAATTGACAATATCACCGACGTGTTAACGGAATTTCCCGGTGGCAGAAACATGGCGCACTATAGTTTTGACAACGCCGATGATCCTGCGCAGTTGACCAGTATCAGCAACGATCATGCTGACTATTCGGAAGGTAATGTCACGCTTGAATATGACAAAAACGGCTGCATGACAAGGGATGATGCAGGGCGTGCCTTGACCTATGACGGCTTGAACCGTTTGATCCAAGTGGTTGTGCCTGCCAAGGATGATGTGCCCGAGCAAATCAGTCACTACGGCTATGACCCAACGGACCGTTTGGCCAGTCAGGAAAGTTAGAAGCAATTGATGTAGTTTGAATGAATTGGCCCGTGCTAGCACGGGCCTTTTTTTGCCTGTCAAGGCCAGATGGGCTTCGGCTACCTGATAAAAATGCCAGTTGTGAGGCGGGGTGATTGAGTACAACCTTCAGTTGGGAAGGACACGAATATCATGTTTGAAGCCTTGGGCCAGTGACCCGATCACGTGTCTGAATAACTGAAGTCTACCTGCGCCGATTAACCGGAGATATCGCAATGAGCGATTCAGTTGCTAAACGATCAGCAATGAAAAAGGGGCAGGCGACACGCTCCCCGATTCGCATTCATCACGCTCAGCCTCAAGCGCTGGAGGCGCCAGGTATCGCCAGTGAGCTGCTTGCAGACCCTGCTGATAAAACGGTCAAGGTCGAATACCTGGAAGATGACAGCAAGGTGTTTCAGATTACCATTCCTGCGTGGTCGAACATGGCGCCGCCAACCCTGTATGACACGCTGACGGTTACCCATGTTCAAAGCGGCACGCCGATTCTGGAAGGTACGTTCAATCGTGAAGATGCCGGTAAATTTCCGCTCCCGATCACCTTGAATCGTGCGGATTTGGATCAGTGGGTTGATGGCGATAACAGTTTTGAGTACGAGGTAGGTAAGTACAACGGTGCGGTGGAAGACTCGGACCGGCTGACCCTCAAATTTGATCGCAAACCCCCCTACGATAAAGGGACGCCAGTTGCATTTGAGCCCGTGGCCGATATTACTGACGCGAATATTGCAACCGTAACACTTACTTTGCCCGTATACCCAGACCGGCAAGACGGCGATAAGGTGTTCTGGTTCTGGCTCAAGGAAATCCCGGGTGAAGGTGAAGTTGTCGATCCCGCGGGCAGCGCCGACGTGGGGGCATTACCGCAGGACATCCCTGTAGATGCTGACATCATCAAGGCGCTGGGGGACGGTGGGGTCTACGCGTTATACGTACTTGTGGACAAGGCGGGCAATATCAGCCGAATTTCCGCTCCACGGGAGGTAGGCGTCGCCATAGGTCCACTGCCTGCCAACCTGAAACTACCTGAGGTGGCAGCGGCGGCAGATGGCCTGATCGACCAGGAAGACGTGTTCGACGGGGTCTTTGTACGGGTGCTGGCCTTTGACAACGCCAAAGCGACCGACGAGGTACGGGTGATTTGGGGCAGCCACGAGTCCGAATGGCGTGCGGTCGGCAACCTCAATGCATTCCCGATGGACTTCCCGATGACACCGTCAGTCGTTTGGGAGAGTTACGGTGCAGCCAGCACCGGTGAGGTTGACGTGAAGGTGGCTTACGAAGTGCGCAGGGGCGCGGTGCCACAGGGTGGGAAGGACATCACGGTCATGGTCAATCTCGAGCGGATTGGCCCGGTCGATCCTGATAATCCAGATCCGGAGTGGCCAGACCCGGTCAACCCGCGGCTGCCGCTTCCTGCGGTTTACGGGGAGGTGTCTCAAACAGAGAACGAATTGCTACCTGAAGATGAGTTCAAGGACGCCTTGTTGCTTCTGACTATTGATGCTTCGTTGAAGCCGGACGATGTGCTCAAGTTCTACTGGGACGACGCTCATCTCGACACGTTGGACTACCCACTGGAAGCAGACGATATCGGTGAAGAACTGAGGTTCACGGTGCCGTGGTCGGACATTGCTGCGAGGGGCAACGATATTGTTCCTGTGCACTACAAGGTCAGTCGGCCGGGCAACCCGAATGAGGTGTGGTCCGATGCTGTCGATGTGGACGTCACTGCCATCGACATTCATCCGGAAAAGCCAGCGTTCCTTGGCGGCAATACCAGTGCCCCTATTGGCTGGCTGACCTGTGGTGCGCTTTACGATGACGATAATCCAAGCGAGCTAGACCCTGCGATCCGTGTTCAGGTGCCTGATCTGGCGCAATACGGGCTCAAGCCCGATGACAAGGTGACCCTCAAATGGACTGCTGTTCAAGGGTTTGTTGGCGACGAACCGGTAGAGAATGTGGATAAAACGGAAGAGATCACGCTGACGGATCTCAACATCAATGGTTTCGTTTGGCGTGTTCAGCCTTACGCCGATCATATTCTGCCGATTTATCACGCTGCACCTCCAGACCGTGATGGGCGAGGAAGAGTGCATTACGAATTTGTGTTGAATGGTCGCCCCTATGAATCGGACATCGAAGAGCAGGTTGTGTCCATGCATGACGCATCAGGTGTTTGCCCGTTGAGACCCTGAGAAATTGAGGAAAGGTCGTCCATTAGGCAATTGTCGACTTTTCCTACATATTTGCGTCGATATTTCTTAGTAGCTTTGCCAGCCATCTTACATGTCGATTCCGCATTTCCTAGAGGCGAGCTTTTGCTATGAAGTCAATGCACACTTCCAGTTTGAATGTTGTCACTCGCAGTATCAGAGCATCCTTGCTGCTGCTCTGGGCGGCTCCGGTTTGGGCGCAAACCATTGTCGAAGGTGAGTTGAATATTGATGCTTCAACCGCGCCAGACAGTTACCTGGTCAATCCGGGCGGGCAACTTAACGCGACAGGCGCCACCACCGAGGGCATCAGGGCCAATGCGGGCAGTGTCTTGAACTTGCAAGGCACTACGGTTGACGGAGGCACTTCCGAAGGCGTGATGCTCGTTGCAGCAAACGGAACCATCAGCGGCAACAGTTCGATACGCGCTGACCTGTTCGGTTTGCGCCTTGTTCGCCAGAACGAGGTGGGCTCGACAGTGACGGTCAGTGACAGCCATATCGAAGGCGGGCGCGGAGGCGCGACGCTCAGTGCCGGTTCGACACTGGTGCTGGAAAACAGCTCGCTGGTCAGCAACGGCAACTCGGGGGCCGCGCAGTTGTTCGGCAATGCCAGCCTGACTGCCAGCGGCAGCACCATCAGCGGGGCACGCACGGGGCTGGAGATCCTGGCCGACCCAGATTTTACCGATGCTGCGCAGGTGAGCCTGGTTGGCTCCCATGTCGAAGGCCTGAACGGGTCGGCGATTGTCGTGGGCGATGAGTTTCTGGGGCCGGCGAGCGCCAATATCCTGGTCGCCGCAGGGTCCACCCTCAAGGGCAGCAACGGCACCTTGCTGGAGGTGGTGGGCGACTCCACGGCGCACCTGAGCGTCGACAACGCCCAGTTGGTCGGTGACATACGCGCCGAAGCCGGCTCGACGGCGAATGTCAGCCTGGATAACCACGCCAGCCTTACCGGCCGCCTGGAAAATGTGGCAAGCCTGACCCTGGCCAACCAGGGCCGCTGGACCATGGTCGAGGACAGTCAGGTCGGCAGCCTGCAGATGAACGGCGGGGAAGTACGCTTTGGTGAGGCCAATCAGTACCAGCGGTTGACCCTGGGCGAGCTGTCGGGCAGCGGCACCTTCATCATGGACGCTGATTTCGCCACCGGGCAGGCCGACTTCCTCGAAGTGACCGGCAACGCCAGCGGCAACCACAGTTTGTTGGTCGGTAGCAGTGGCGCCGAGCCGACCTCGCCAAATTCGTTGCACCTGGTTCATGTCGAAGGTGGTGATGCCTCGTTCTCGTTGCTCAATGGGCCGGTCGATCTGGGCGCGTTTTCCTATGCCTTGGCGCAGCGCGGCAACGATTGGTTCCTCGACGGTTCGAGCAAGGTCATCAGCCCAGGTACCGCCTCGGTGCTGGCGTTGTTCAATACTGCGCCAACCGTCTGGTACGGCGAGCTGACCAGCCTGCGTGGGCGCATGGGCGAATTGCGCCTTGACGAGCGCAAGGCCGGAGCCTGGGCCAGGGCCTATGGCAACCAGTACAACGTCAGCGAGCAGGCCGGCTACCAACAGACGCAACAGGGCTTTTCCCTGGGGGCCGACACACCGCTGCCCTGGGGCGATGGGCAGTGGCTGGCCGGGGTCATGGCCGGGCACAGTTCGTCCGACCTCAGCCTGACCCGTGGCGGCTCCGCCGAGGTCAAGAGCTACTACCTCGGCCTGTATGCGACCTGGCTTGATGCAAGCAGCGGGTATTACCTCGACAGCGTGGTCAAACTCAACCGCTTCGACAACGACTCGAAGGTGACGCTGAGCGATGGCGAGCGCGCCAAGGGCAGCTATGACAACCTGGGCGTCGGTGGTTCCGTGGAGTTCGGCCGGCATATCGCCTTGGGTGATGGTTACTTCATCGAGCCCTATACCCAATGGTCGGCAGTGAGCATTGCGGGCAAGGACTACCACCTGGACAACGGCCTCAAGGCACAGGGCGACGATACCCGTTCGCTGCTGGGCAAGGCCGGGGCCACCTTGGGGCGCACCTTCGACCTGGGCGAGGGGCGTTTTGCCCAGCCCTATGTGCGTGCTGCGTATGCACATGAGTTCGTGAGCAACAACCAGGTGAAGGTCAATGACCATCGTTTCGACAATGACCTGGCCGGTTCGCGCGGCGAACTGGGGGTCGGGATAGCAGTGGCGCTGGACGAGCGCCTGCAGATGCATGCCGATTTCGATTACAGCAACGGCGAGCGGATCGAGCAGCCGTGGGGTGTCAATGCAGGCGTGAGCTACCGCTGGTAGTGTTGGCCGAGGGCGAGCGAAAGCTCGCCCTTGGCGTATTCGGTTATCGAGGAAGGCACCATGATCATTGATTCACCACGCAGTGACGATGTGCTGGCCCCCCCGTCAGCACCTGATGCGCTGGAAGACATCACGGATGGCGCGCCGGGATTGCTGCCAGTTGCAGTCCTGGACCAGCCGTTACGGATTGAAGTGCCACTGTGGCCGATTTCCAGGCCGGGGCCGGATACGCCGGAAACACTCTCCCTGTACTGGAATGGCACATTTATTGATGACAAGACATGGTACGCCACGATTGACCCCGTTGAGCTGTTCATCGATGTGCCGGTTGACTGGTTGCTGAAGGAAGCCAAAATCCAGGTTACCTACCGGGTTCTGGGCTACAACGGTGTGGAAACGGGTTCCAAGCCGCTGACTTTGACCATCGATCGCACCGCACCTGTTTTAGGTGGTGACAGAGGTCGCCTGGAGTTTCCGGACCTGGGCTCGCAGCCGGTGACTGATCACTTTCTCAAGGAGCATGGCGAGGTGTTGCGCGCGCGGGTACCGGACTACCAGGTGTTCATACCCGGCGACACGATCGTCTACTACTGGGATGATGACCCGCTGGACAATACCGAGGTAGGCGAACTCGAGTTGACCCATACGGATGCCGGCAAGCCGGTGATCATTGAATATGACGGCAAGATGATCCGCGAACGCGGTAATGGCGGCCGCTACGCACAATACCTGGTGCGTGACCGCGCCGGAAACGAGAGCCCCACGGCGGTGCCCAAGGCCGTCACCGTCGATACCACGCCGGTACCACGTGTACTTCCCTGGCCAGACGTGCCACTGGCAGTTGGCAATCAGGAGCAGGTGACCTTGGCACTGGACGACCTTGATGATCCCCTGGAAGTACGTATACCAGAGCTGGCGGTCATCCATCCGGGCGAGCCGTTCACAGTGGTATGGGCGCCTGGGCTTTTTGGTGAGGAGGTGCTGACGGGGCAGGAGGGGGTGCGCAGTTATCGAGTTGCCCAGCGCCATGTGGTTGCCATGAGCGGCAAGATAGTACCGTTGCTCTACAGGGTAGAGACGAGCGACGGCACACGGCCGTCGGACGTCAGGCGGGTCGTGGTACAGCCGCTGCCGATCTCCAGAATGACTATTCCACAGCTATCGGGTACGACGGGTACGACCTTCAGCTTGAAGCAGCAGACGCAGGATCCGGTCATCACCTTGGCGCCCTGGAAGCTGATCGGCCTGGACCAGTGGGTCCGTATCCAAGTGCGCGGAACGTCCAGCGAAGGGCCCAGTGATCTGCCAGTCATGCACAACCATGCGCTCACCGAGGACGAGCTGACGTCAGGGCTCGGTGCAAAAGGGGATATCACGGTGCCGCTCACGTACTTGCGCAGTTTGTTGCTGGGGCAGAATTTCACGGTCGAGGTGAAGGTCAGTTTCGACGCCGGCCGTAGCTGGCCGACGTTGCCGAATTTCGAACCGCTGGATATCACTTTGGAGGCTTGAGTGTCAGTGGCTGCTGCATGACGGCGGTAGAGGCGCCGTAGTCGTTGAGGGTATTGAAGGTCACCTGCAACCCTTGCACCTTGCGGACCTGCGTCAGGCGATAGGACTGTTGGGCAAAAGGCAGTGCCATGGCCATGGCGCTGGGTTTTTCCGATTGCCCGGCACCACTGACTTCCAGTTGGTCAAAGGTGAAATGAAAAGGTGTCGGGTTGTCGACCACCAGATACAGGTTGTCATCGCGCTGCTGCAGGAACCAGTTCAGGTGCTTGACGTTATCCTGCGGCAAGCCCTTGAGTTGGCTGGGCCGATAGAACAGCTTGATGCGCGTGCGCATGGCGATGTTCAGGTGGTTTTGGCCGGACGCTTCCTGTTGCGGGATTTCCTGGACATTGAAGAAGAACAGCGATTCGCGGTCTTGCGGCAGGTCGTTGGGCAGGCGGTTGATCTGTACCAGCTGATCTTTGCCTGGGTCCAGGCGGAATAGCACGGGGGTCGGAACCAAAGGTACGGCTGTGAGGGTATCGTCCGCTTGGGTGTTGACCCAGGTCTGCACGGCGAAGGGCCTGTTGGTCGGATTGGCGACCACAACCGACGAGCTGCGAGCGTCGCTGGCGTGAATCACCCGGGTGGCGTTGATGGTCAGTGCGGCTTCGGCTGCTGGCAATGAAAGGGCCAGGCACAGAGGCAGCAGGGCGCGTCGAAGGCGTTGGTATCCGGTGTTAGACATGATCGGTACAGGGCGTCGTGAGGTAGAGGTCGCGCCGCGTTTGGCGCGGCCTGAGTTGGGCTATTTCAGGTTGAAAACGAAAGGAATCGTGGCGTTGACTGGCCCGGCACTGACGGTGGTTGCGATCGTACGCAGGTTGGCATAGAACAGCATCGTGCTTTTGCCGGTATCGTTCAGGTCATATTCCATGGAATTGCCTCCCCACGGGATTACGGTGCCGTCTTGGTTCTTGATAGCCAATGCTACGCCAGCGGCGCTGCCCGGATGCAGTGCATGCAGAGCGTTGCCTTGGCCTGCCGGGCCGTCTTTACCGGAGAAGGACACGACACCTTTCTTGCCAGCCGGGTCGCAACCGGTTCCGGCTGTGATGCTCAGGCCAAAGCCCAGTGGGTTCGACTCTTTGTTCACGGCACCCGTGAGCTGAGAAGCTTCAACCTCAGGCAGCACGATCGGGTTCAGTGGCGCACCGTTGTAAGGGTCGACAATTTCGATGGAGCAGGTGTTGCCATTGACCTTGCCAACGAAGAGGATGGTGCCGGTGTCCGGTAGGGCATAGGCGGTACTGGTGGCCACGGCCAAGCCGAGAGCGGTGAAGATTTTTTTCATTGGTATTACCCGTTGAGCGGTTGAGGGGCGCGATCATCGTGACGGATGATGGGCGCAGTAGCGTCCTGGACAGCGTTGCTCAGCTGTAGCGTGGACGTGTGCAGGTTAAGCAGCACGTCTCTGAGCGTCTGTAAGGCGAGTCAACTTCAACACGGGTGAATGGCACGGCTTGCATCGTCAGGCCGCGCCTGCGGAGCAAGCGCGGCCCTCGGGCGGTCAGTGGTTGCCAGCGTCGCCTGGCAAAGAGAGCAGTTGCTTTTCCTGGTGCCAGTCGAAAGGTTCGTCGTTCTGCTGCGCCTCGTAACGGCGCTCTTCCAGACGCTGGTACAGGTCCAGCTCTTCGTCGGGCATGTAGTGCAGGCAGTCGCCGCCGAAGAACCACAGCAGGTCGCGCGGCACCAGGTGGGCGATTTGTGGGTAACGCTGGATCACCTGGCACATCAGGTCCTGGCCCAGGTACTGGCTTTCCAGCGGGTCTTGCGGCAGCAGGGTCAGCAGCTCGTCGAAGCGTTCGAGGAACAGGACGTGGCTTTCCTCCGGTACCTGCTCGGCTTCACCCAGGGCCACCAGGATGGTGCGCAGGTGGTTCAGCAGTTGCAGGTGGTATTGCAGGTGGGGGTTGGCCATGGGGACGGTCCTCGGGGTGGTTGAAACGGGCGCGGAGTATACGTCCGTTGGTGATGAGGCCGCAAAGCGGCCCCCTGGGTTCAGCGCACCTTGCCTTGCTCCGGCAGCAACTGCGCCTTGTCGAAGGCATCCACATCGATTACGGCCCTGCGAGCCTGTTCCGCCGCATGCAGCCGTTGCCCCTCCCCAGGCTGCAACACACCGGCTTCCACGGCTGCATCGATCACTGACTGCCCGGGAGCCGGCCTTACCTTGCCTTCCTTGATTGCCTGATGCAGCGCCTTGTACAGCGGCGCCGCTTCATCCAGCAAGTCGCAGGCCCGTTGCAGCGCTGCCACCGGGTCGCCGTCGGCCTGTGGCCGGAAGCAGCCAGCGAGCAGCGCTTCCAGTGCGGGATCACCCTTGCTGCGGCCGATCAATGCCGCCACTTCGGCATCCAGTTCATCGCTCGGCCCGGTATGGCGACGGCCGAAGGGGAACACCAGCACGCGCAGCGCACAGCCGACCAAGCGGTTGGGGAAGTTGTCGAGCAGGCGGTCCAGAGCCTTTTCCGCCTGGCCCAGGCTTTCTTCCATGGCCCAGCGCAGCAAGGGTTGCATGTGCTCCGGTGAGCCGAGGTCGTGATAGCGCTTGAGCGCGGCGCTGGACAGGTACAGGTAGCTCAGCACGTCACCCAGGCGTGCGCTCAGGCGTTCGCGGCGTTTGAGCGCGCCGCCCAGCAGCATCATCGACAGGTCGGCCAACAGCGCAAAAGCAGATGCCTGGCGGTTGAGGGCGCGGAAGTAGCCTTGGCTCAGGGCATCACCCGGCACGCTTTCCAGGCGCCCCAGCCCCAGGTTGAACACCAGTGTGCTGGCCGCGTTGCCGGCAGCGAACATGATGTGTTTCATCAGCAGGTCGTCGAATTCGCGCAGCGCCTGGTCGCGGTCCTCGCGGCCTGCCAGGGCCATTTCCTTGAGCACGAACGGGTGGCAGCGGATGGCACCCTGGCCGAAGATCATCAGGTTGCGAGAGAGGATGTTGGCGCCCTCGACGGTGATAAAGATTGGCGCGCCTTGCCAGTTGCGCCCCAGGTAGTTGTTCGGGCCCATGATGATGGCCTTGCCGCCGTGCACGTCCATGGCGTGCTGGATGCATTCACGGCCGCGTTCGGTGAGGTGGTACTTGAGGATCGCCGACAGCACCGAGGGTTTTTCGCCGAGGTCCACGGCCTTGGCGGTCAGCAGGCGGGCGCTGTCCATCAGCCAGGCGTTGCCGCCGATGCGCGCCAGTGATTCCTGGATGCCTTCGAAGGCCGCGAGTGGCACGTTGAACTGCTCGCGGATGCTGGCGTACTGGCCGGTGACCAGGCTGGTGTACTTGGCGGCGCCGGTGCCCACGGCTGGCAGGGAGATCGAGCGGCCGACCGACAGGCAGTTCATCAGCATCATCCAGCCCTTGCCGAGCATGGCCTGGCCGCCGATCAGGAAACTCAACGGCACGAACACGTCCTTGCCGCTGTTGGGGCCGTTCATGAACGCGGCGCCCAGGGGGAGGTGGCGCTTGCCGATCTCGACGCCGGGGGTATCGGTGGGGATCAGCGCCAGGCTGATGCCCAGCTCTTCTTCCTCACCCAGCAAGTGTTCGGGGTCGTAGGCCTTGAACGCCAGCCCCAGCAGGGTGGCGACCGGGCCTAGGGTGATATAGCGTTTTTCCCAGTTCAGGCGCAGGCCGAGCACTTCCTCGCCGTTCCACTGGCCTTTGCAGACCACGCCGGTGTCGGGCATGGCACCAGCGTCGGAACCGGCCAAGGGGCCGGTGAGGGCGAAGCAGGGGATCTCGTCGCCACGGGCCAATCGAGGCAGGTAATGGTTGCGTTGTTCATCGGTGCCGTAATGCAACAGCAACTCGGCAGGGCCCAGGGAGTTGGGCACCATGACCGTGGACGCCAGGTCACCGCTGCGGGTGGCCAGTTTCATCGCTACCTGGGAGTGGGCGTAGGCGGAGAAGCCTTTGCCGCCGTATTCCTTGGGGATGATCAGGGCGAAGAAGCCATTCTGCTTGATATGGTCCCAGGCCTCGGGCGGCAGGTCGAGGTCCTGGCCGATCTGCCAGTCGCTGACCATGGCGCATAACGCTTCTGTCGGCCCATCGATGAAAGCCTGTTCCTCCTCGGTCAGCTTCGGTGCCGGATAGCTGAGCAGGGTGCGCCAGTCGGGGTGGCCGCTGAACAGTTCGCCGTCCCACCACACGGTGCCTGCGTCGATCGCTTCACGCTCGGTCTGTGACATCGGCGGCAGGGTGCGCTGGAACCAGTTGAACACTGGGCCGGTGAACACCTTGCGGCGCCAGTCTGGCAGGGCCACCAGGGCGATTTTCAGTGCCAGCACGAGCCAGATCAGGGTCAGCAGCCAGCCGGGGGCGCTGCTGAAAATGCCCATCAGCAGCACGTAGGCCGCCATGATGCCGAGAATCTGCAAGGGCGCCAGGCGCCGGTGCGTGAGGTATGCCGCGCCGATCACCAGCACTACCAGCCACAACAGCAACATAATCGGTCCTCCTTGGAACCAGGGGGGGCTTGAGCCGTCCCACAGAGCTTAGACGCTACGCTGCGAGCGGCAGGGTCAGAACAGTGACAGGGTGTGGCGATGGGAGTTTCAGTTCATTGTTTGCCTGTGCCGGCCTCTCGCGGGTAAACCCACAGGGTCACCTCAATCCTGTAGGAGCGGGTTTACCCGCGAAGAGGCCGGTACAGGCGATAAAACTCTGGAGTAGACTGTCCCACCTCCGCATTCATAAGGACGTTGCCATGCTGAAGATCTGGGGCCGCAAGAATTCGAGCAATGTGCGCAAGGCGCTATGGATCGCCCACGAGCTGGGCCTGGATTTCGAGTCGATCGATGCCGGCGGCGCCTTCGGCGTGGTCAACGAGCCGCACTACCGCGCCCGCAACCCCAACGGCCTGGTGCCGATGCTCGAAGATGGTGACCTGACCTTGTGGGAGTCCAACACCATCGTCCGCTACCTGTGCGCCGAATACGGTGCCGAGCAGGGCTGGTACCTGGAGGCACCCCGCCAGCGCGCCTTGGCCGACAAATGGATGGACTGGACCACTTCATCCTTCGCCGGCCCGTTCCGCCCACTGTTCTGGGGCCTGCTGCGCACCCCGGAAGACCAGCGCGACTGGGTGGCAATCAACGCCGCACACAAACAATGCGCCCAGTTGCTGGCCATCGCCGATGAAACCCTGGCCAAACAACCGTACCTGTCCGGTGACCAGATCGGCATGGGCGACATCCCACTGGGTAGCTTCGTCTATGCCTGGTTCGAAATGCCCATCGAACGCCCGGCCATGCGTCACCTGGAAGCCTGGTATGAGCGCCTCAAGGCCCGCCCGGCTTATCAGGCCGCTGTGATGACCGCGCTGACCTGATCGAACACCGCGGCTGTTTCGATAGTCACTATCAATACACATGACTGTACTTGTGCGGCCGGGCCTTGCACCATGGCCGCACTCACTGCGCCAGTGACCTGCCCTGGCGTGTCCTGAACCTAATTCTTCGGTAAGTGACCCGCTATGAGTTCCGCCCTGTCCATCCGACAGCTGACCAAGACCTACGGCAACGGCTTCCAGGCCCTCAAAGGCATCGACCTCGATGTCGCCGAAGGCGACTTCTTCGCCTTGCTCGGCCCCAACGGCGCCGGCAAGTCCACCACCATCGGCATCCTCTCGACCCTGGTCAACAAGACCAGCGGCACGGTCAACGTGTTCGGCCACGACCTCGACCGCGAGCCTTCGGCGCTCAAGCGCTGCCTGGGCGTGGTGCCGCAGGAGTTCAACTTCAACCAGTTCGAGAAGTGCTTCGATATCGTCGTGACCCAGGCGGGTTACTACGGCATCCCGGCCAAAGTGGCCAAGGAGCGCGCCGAACAATACCTGACCCAGCTGGGCCTGTGGGACAAGCGTGACGTGCCTTCGCGCTCGCTGTCCGGGGGTATGAAGCGCCGGCTGATGATCGCCCGTGCGCTGATCCACGAGCCGCGCCTGCTGATTCTCGACGAGCCGACCGCGGGCGTGGACATCGAGCTGCGCCGTTCGATGTGGAGCTTCCTCACCGAGCTCAACCAGAAGGGCATCACCATCATCCTCACCACCCATTACCTGGAAGAGGCCGAGCAGCTGTGCCGTAACATCGGCATCATCGACCACGGCACCATCGTCGAGAACACCAGCATGCGCCAGTTGCTGGGCAAGCTGCATGTCGAGACCTTCGTCCTCGACCTCAAGCAGGACCTGGCCACTGCCCCTGTGCTGCAGGGCTACCCGTGCCGGCTGCTGACTCCGCACACCCTGGAAGTGCAGGTGGAAAAAGACAGCGGCATCACCGCGCTGTTCGGCCAGCTGGCGCTGCAGAACATCGAGGTGCAGAGCCTGCGCAACAAGACCAACCGACTCGAGGAGCTGTTCGTGTCCCTGGTGGAAAAAAACCTGTCGAAGGTGGCCGTATGAGTGTGGAACTGCGCACCAACTGGGTCGCCCTGCAGACCATCGTCTACCGCGAAGTGCGGCGCTTCCTGCGCATCTGGCCGCAGACGCTGCTGCCGCCGGCGATCACCATGGTCCTGTACTTCGTCATCTTCGGTAACCTGATCGGCCGGCAGATCGGCGACATGGGTGGCTTCACCTACATGCAGTACATCGTGCCAGGCCTGATCATGATGTCGGTGATCACCAACTCGTATGGCAACGTGGTGTCGAGCTTCTTTGGAAGCAAGTTCCAGCGCTCGATCGAAGAGCTGATGGTGTCGCCGGTGTCACCGCACACCATCCTGGTCGGCTATGTGCTGGGTGGGGTGCTGCGGGGGCTGGCGGTCGGGGTGATCGTGACCATCCTGTCGCTGTTCTTCACCGACCTGCAGGTGCATCACCTGGGCGTGACGGTCATCGTGGTGCTGCTGACCGCAACCATCTTCTCGTTGCTGGGCTTCGTCAACGCGGTGTTCGCGCGCAACTTCGACGATATCTCGATCATTCCGACCTTCGTGCTGACGCCGCTGACCTACCTGGGCGGGGTGTTCTACTCGATCAACCTGCTGCCGCCGTTCTGGCAGACCGTGTCGCTGGCCAACCCGGTGCTGCACATGGTCAACTCGTTCCGCTACGGGATTCTAGGGGTGTCGGACATCAGTATTGGCACGGCGATCACCTTCATGCTGGTGGCCACCGCGGTGCTCTATGTGCTGTGCGTTCGCCTGCTGGTCAGCGGCCGCGGCATGCGCGCCTGACACCCGTTGCTTGCGCCGGCGCCACTGCCGGCCAATCCACCAGCGCCAGTACAGCAGGGTGGCGAAGTAGGCGAGCACGCCGAGCGCCACCCCGCACACCACCGAACCCAGCAGAAACGGCTGCCACAGCGTGGCCAGCTGGTCGGTGATCCATTCGAAGGTCAGTTCGTCGGGCAGCGAGCGCGGCGGGATCTGCATCAGCCAGGCGCCGGTCATGTAGGTGACGAAGAACACCGGTGGCATGGTCAGCGGGTTGGTCAGCCAGACCAGGCTGACGGCAATCGGCAGGTTGCCGCGCACTGGAATCGCCAACGCTGCGGCCAGCAGCATCTGCATGGGGATGGGGATCAACGCCGCGAACAGGCCAACCCCCATGGCCCGCGCCACCGAGTGGCGGTTGAGGTGCCAGAGGTTCGGGTCATGCAGCAGCTTGCCGAAAAAGCGTAAGGACTTGTGTTCCCGAATGCTGGTCGGGTCCGGCATGTAGCGTTTGAAAAGTCGGCGCGGCATGTAGGCTCCCGGAGCGTTGATCCGGGCAGTATGCCTCGATTCGCGTTCAGCCTCGTTTAGAGTTTGTGACAATTGTTGAGCGGGCCATGCCGGCTTTTCGTCTATGCCTCAGTAAGCGATTCCGCTTCTGGAGCTCTATCTCATGCGCACAGGGATGTTTGCGCTCGCGCTCGGGCTGTTGTGCCTGGGTTTTCTCCCCGCATTGCCGTCGGTCGGGTGGCTGTTGTCGCTGTCCCTCGGTGGCGTCATCTGCTTGTGTTCACGCCTGTGGCCAGTGGGCTGCTTCCTGTTGGGCCTGTGCTGGGCCTGCGGGTCGGCGCGGTTGGCGCTGGATGACCGGCTGGCCCCCGGCCTGGATGGCCGCACACTATGGGTGGAAGGCCGGGTCGTCGGCTTGCCGACGCGAACCGTGCAGGGCGTGCGCTTCGAGCTCGAGCAGCCGTATTCGCGCCGCGCCGAACTGCCTCGACGCCTGCAATTGAGCTGGTTCGATGGCCCGGTCATTCATGCTGGCGAGCATTGGCGCCTGGCGGTCACCTTGCAGCGCCCGGCCGGGTTGTTGAACCCGCATGGCCCGGACCGCGAGGCGCAGCTGTTGGCCCGCCGCATCGGCGCCACGGGCACGGTCAAGGCGGGCCATTTGATGCGCGCGGTGGCGCCAGGCTGGCGGGATGCACTGCGCGAGCGCTTGCTGCAGGTTGATGCACAGGGGCAGGAAGCGGCGCTGGTCGCCTTGGTGCTCGGCGACGGGGCAGGCCTGGCCCGCGAGCAGTGGCAGGCGTTGCAGGCCACCGGCACGGTGCATTTGCTGGTGATCTCCGGGCAACACATCGGCCTGGTCGCGGGCTTGTTGTATGCCTTGGTTGTGGGCCTGGCGCGCTGGGGCATCTGGCCGCGTGGGTGGCCGTGGTTGCCCTGGGCGTGCGGCCTGGCGCTGGCTGCGGCGCTGGGCTACGGCTGGCTGGCCGGGGCGGGCGTGCCGGTGCAGCGTGCCTGCCTGATGCTGGCGGTGGTGTTGCTGTGGCGCCTGCGCTTTCGCCAGTTGGGGGCGCTGTTGCCATTGCTGCTGGCGTTGAACCTGGTGTTGCTGGCTGAACCGCTGGCGGCATTGCGCCCTGGTTTCTGGCTGTCGTTCGCGGCGGTGGCAATCCTGATCTACAGCTTTGCGGCGCGGCTGGGCGGCTGGCGACCTTGGCAGGCGTGGACGCGGGCCCAGTGGGTGATCGCCGTCGGCTTGCTTCCGGTACTGATGGCCATGGGGTTGCCGGTCAGCCTGAGTGCGCCTGCGGCAAACTTGCTGGCGGTGCCCTGGGTCAGCCTGGCGGTGTTGCCACTGGCATTGCTCGGTACGCTGCTGTTGCCGTTGGCGGGCATTGGCGAGGGGCTGCTGTGGGCCGCAGGTGGCCTGCTGGACATGCTGTTCCGCCTGCTGGGCTTGATGGCAGGGTGGCGGCCGGCTTGGATACCACCGGCCCTGCCGGTGTGGGCCTGGTTGCTGGTAGGTTTCGGCGCGCTGCTGTTGCTGTTGCCTCGCGGTGTGCCGCTGCGTGGGCTGGGCGGGGTAATGCTGTTGGCCTTGTGGGTACCGAGGGAGCCGGTGTCGCATGGGCAGGTTGAAGTCTGGCAGCTGGACGTCGGCCAAGGCCTGGCGATGCTGTTGCGCACGCAGCATCACACCCTGCTTTACGACGCTGGACCGGCGAAGGGCGAGACTGATCTGGGCGAGCGGGTGGTGCTGCCAACCCTGCGCAAGCTGGGGGTGGACCACCTGGACCTGATGCTGATCAGTCACGCCCATGCCGACCATGCAGGGGGCGCTGCGGCCATCCAGGCAGGCTTGCCTGTCAAGCGGGCGATTGGCGGTGAAGCGCTGGATGACGTGCAGTTGCAGCCTTGTGCCAGTGGTGAGCAATGGACATGGGACGGCGTGCATTTTTCGCTATGGCGCTGGGTGGACGGGCAAAGCAGTAACGACCGCTCCTGCGTGCTGATGGTCGAGGCTCAAGGCGAGCGGATGTTGCTGGCGGGGGATATGGAGGCCGGCGCCGAGCGGGCTTGGCTGGCGGATGCCGAAACGCCCGCTATCGATTGGCTGCAGGCGCCGCACCATGGCAGCCGTACATCCTCCAGCGAGGCCTTCATCCGCGCCACGGCACCGCGCGGGGTGCTGATTTCGCGGGGGCGCAACAACGGTTTCGGGCACCCGCATGTGCAGGTGGTCGAGCGGTATCGACGGCATGGGGTAGTGGTGCATGACACGGCGGTGGACGGGGCGTTGCGGGTGGTGTTGGGTGGGCAGGGGCAGGTGGCTGGAGTGCGTTGGCAGAGAAGGTTCTGGCGGGGGCGGTGAGGTTGGGGCTGATAGGTGCCTGCCATAAGATCTTCAGCGCCTATGAGATCGAGCGCCGCCCGCGCGGCGCTTGATCTCGCAGACACCGAATCTGTCATGGCGAACACTCGCCAGCCCCAGCAGCATTTGCCTGACCTCCGGCAGATGAGCCCCTTGCGCTCCTGTGTTAGAGTGGCGGCCTTTTTCCAGAGGGGCGTTTACTGTGTGGGAATTGGTCAAGTCCGGTGGTTGGATGATGCTGCCGATCATTCTGAGTTCCATCGCCGCCATGGCTATCGTCGTCGAGCGCCTGTGGACCCTGCGCGCCAGCCGCGTTACCCCGCCGCACCTGCTGGGCCAGGTATGGATGTGGATCAAGGACAAGCAACTCACCAGTGACAAGCTCAAGGCCCTGCGTGCCGATTCGCCGCTGGGCGAGATCCTCGCGGCGGGCCTGGCCAATTCGCGCCATGGCCGCGAAATCATGAAAGAGTGCATCGAGGAAGCCGCCTCGCGCGTCATCCACGAACTCGAGCGCTACATCAGCACCCTCGGCACCATCGCCGCCATGGCGCCGCTGCTCGGCCTGCTGGGCACCGTGCTGGGCATGATCGACATTTTCAGCGCCTTCATGGGCTCGCAGATGACCGCCAATGCCGCCGTGCTGGCCGGTGGTATCTCCAAGGCCCTGGTCACCACCGCAGCCGGCCTGATGGTCGGTATTCCGGCGGTGTTCTTCCACCGCTTCCTGCTGCGCCGCATCGACGAACTGGTGGTGGGCATGGAGCAGGAGGCGATCAAGCTGGTGGAAGTGATCCAGGGCGACCGCGAAGTGGAAGTGGCCGGAGGCAAGGCGTGAAGTTCCGGCGCAATCGCCAGCGCGAGAACGTCGACATCAACCTCGCATCGCTGATCGATGTGGTGTTCGTCCTGCTGCTGTTCTTCGTGGTCACCACCACCTTCACCCGCGAGACCCAGTTGCGTGTCGAGCTGCCCGAGGCAGCGAGCGCCGAGCAGCCGCCGGCGGACCAGGGCAAGCTGGTCGAAGTGACCATCAGCGCCGATGGCGTGTATTCGGTGAACAATCACCTGCTACCCAAGAGCGACCTGGCGACCCTGACCGAGGCCATCGAGCGCGAGTCGGGGGGTGACAATAAGTTGCCGCTGGCCATCAGCGCCGACGGCAAGACCCCGCACCAGGCCGTGATCACCGCAATGGATGCTGCCGGCAAGCTCGGTTTCAGCCACCTGCGCATGACCACCGTCGAGGCCGCCCAGGGGACACCTTGATGGCGCTCGCCGACCGCTTGCTCGCCGCCTGGTACGCCGGGCATCCGGCCCTGACGCTGCTGCGCCCGCTCGAAGCGCTGTACCGGCGTGTGGTGATGCGCAAGCGTGCGCGTTTTCTCAGCGGTGAAAGTGCCAGCTACCGGGCGCCGGTACCGGTGATCGTGGTGGGCAACATCACGGTGGGCGGCACCGGCAAGACGCCGATGATCCTCTGGCTGATCGAACATTGCCGCCGCCAGGGCCTGAAGGTTGGTGTGGTCAGCCGTGGCTACGGTGCCAAGCCGCCGCAATACCCCTGGCGGGTAGAGGCGAGCCAGGCAGCCGAACAGGCCGGTGACGAACCCCTGCTGATCGTCCAGCGCACCGGCGTGCCGCTGATGATCGACCCTGACCGTTCCGCTGCGGTGCAGGCGCTGCTGGCCAGCGAGCCACTGGACCTGATCCTGTGTGACGATGGCATGCAGCACTACCGCCTGGCCCGCGACCTTGAACTGGTGCTGATCGATGCTGCCCGTGGCCTTGGCAATCGCCGTTGCCTGCCGGCCGGGCCGCTGCGCGAGCCTGCCGAGCGGCTGCAGGATGCCGACGCCGTGCTGTTCAACGGCGCCAGTGAAGACCGCGCCGAGGGTTTCGCTTTCCGCCTGCAGCCGTCAGCCCTGGTCAACCTGCGCAGCGGCGAGCGCCGCGGACTTGATCATTTCCCGGCAGGCCAGCGCCTGCACGCGGTTGCCGGTATCGGCAACCCGCAACGTTTCTTCAATACCCTGCTGGAGCTAAACTGGCAACCGGTGCCGCATCCCTTTGCCGACCACGCGCAGTTCAGCGCCGAAAGCCTGGCATTCAGCCCGCCGCTGCCGCTGGTCATGACCGAGAAGGATGCGGTGAAATGCCGGGCCTTCGCTGCCGATGACTGGTGGTACCTGGCTGTCGAGGCACAGCCCACGCCAGCCTTTGGCGCCTGGTTCGACAGCCAGCTGCAGCGCTTGCTGCGCAAGCCCTGAGCCCTTCTTCAATTTCCGGCCATCCGGCCTCAAGGACGCTTCCATGGACACCAAACTGCTCGATATCCTGGCCTGCCCGATCACCAAGGGCCCGCTCAAGCTCAGCGCCGACAAGACCGAGCTGATCAGCAAGGGCGCGGGCCTGGCCTACCCGATCCGCGACGGCATCCCGGTGATGCTGGAAAGCGAGGCGCGCACCCTGACCGATGACGAGCGCCTGGACAAATGAGCGTGAATTTCACCGTGGTCATTCCTGCCCGGCTGCGCTCCACGCGCCTGCCGGGCAAGCCATTGCTGCCGATTGCAGGCAAGCCGATGGTGCAGCACGTCTGGGAGCAGGCGCGCAAGAGCGGTGCCAGCCGTGTGGTCATCGCCACCGATGACGCCAGCATCTTCGAAGCCTGCCAGGCCTTCGGCGCCGAAGTGCTGATGACCCGCGCCGACCATGAATCGGGCACCGACCGCCTGGCCGAAGTGGCCGCGCACCTGGGCCTTGCGGCCGATGCCATCGTGGTCAACGTGCAGGGTGACGAGCCGCTGATCCCGCCGGTGATCATCGACCAGGTGGCCGCCAACCTGGCTGCCCACCCGGAAGCCGGCATCGCTACCCTGGCCGAGCCGGTCCATGAGCCTGAAACCGTGTTCAACCCCAACGCGGTCAAGGTGGTCAGCGACAAGAACGGCCTGGCCCTGACGTTCAGCCGTGCGCCGCTGCCATGGGCCCGTGATGCCTTTGCCAAGGACCGTAACGTGCTGCCGGAAGGCGTGCCGTATCGCCGCCATATCGGCATGTACGCCTACCGCGTCGGCTTCCTCCAGGATTTCGTCAGCTGGGGCCCGTGCTGGCTCGAGCAGACCGAGGCCCTGGAGCAGTTGCGTGCGCTGTGGCATGGCGTGCGCATTCACGTCGAGGACGCTATCGAAGCGCCAGCCGTGGGTGTCGATACCCCTGAAGACCTGGAGCGCGTACGGCGCTTGCTGGAGGCCTGATGCGCATCCTGTTCGTCTGCCTAGGCAACATCTGCCGCTCGCCCACCGCCGAAGGCGTGCTGCGCCATCAGTTGCAGCTGGCCGGCCTGGCTGAGCAGGTGCATGTGGCGTCTGCCGGTACCGGCGACTGGCATGTCGGCAAGGCACCTGACAGCCGCACTTGCAAGGCTGCGCTGGCGCGTGGTTATGACTTGTCGCAGCAACGTGCCCAGCAGGTCAAGCCGGCGCATTTCGCCGAGTACGACCTGATCCTGGCCATGGATGAGAGCAACCTTGGCCACTTGCGCGCCTTGCGCCCACACGACGCCGCTGGCGAACTCGACCTGTTCCTGCGCCGCTATGGTGCGGCCCTGGACGAGGTGCCGGACCCTTACTATGGCGGTGCCGAGGGCTTCGAGCAGGTGCTCGACCTGATCGAGGCTGCGTGCCGCGAGCTGGTCGTGGAAATCAAGGGGCGGTTATGACAGCGGTTTGGCAAGAACAGGTTTCGCTGAAGCCCTACAACACCTTTGGCATCGATGTGAAAGCCCGTTATTTCACCCAGGCGCACAGCGATGAAGACGTACGCGAAGTGCTGGCTCAGGCGCGCCAGCGCGAGCTGGCGGTGCACGTGATCGGGGGGGGGAGCAACCTGCTGCTGACCCGCGATATCGACGCAGTGGTGTTGCACATGGCCAGCCGTGGTCGGCGGGTGATGAGCGACGATGGCGAACGTGTGGTGGTCGAAGCGCAAGCGGGTGAACCCTGGCACCCGTTCGTGCAATGGTCGTTGGCCCAAGGCTACTGCGGCCTGGAAAACCTCAGCCTGATCCCGGGCACCGTGGGGGCTGCGCCGATGCAGAATGTCGGCGCCTACGGGGTCGAGATCAAGGATGTGTTCGCCGGCCTGACCGCGCTGGACCGGGAAACCGGCGAGCTGCGCGATTTCAGCCTGGAGGATTGCGCCTTCGGTTACCGCGACAGCGTGTTCAAGCGCAACCCGGGGCGCTGGTTGATCCTGCGCGTACGCTTTGCCCTCAGTCATGAGCTGCAGGCTCACCTGGATTACGGCCCGGTGCGTCAGCGGCTGGCGGAGCAGGGCGTCGAACAACCGACCGCGCAGGCGATCAGTGACGCGATTTGCAGCATTCGTCGCGAGAAATTGCCTGACCCCGCCGAGCTGGGTAATGCCGGTAGCTTCTTCAAGAACCCGGTTGTGTCGGCTGAGCAGGTGGCGCGCATCCGTGCTCAGTATCCGGGTGTGGTCGCTTATCCTCAGGCTGACGGCCAGGTAAAGCTGGCAGCGGGCTGGCTGATCGAACAGGCGGGCTGGAAAGGTTATCGCGAAGGTGATGCCGGGGTGCATCGGTTGCAGTCGCTGGTGCTGGTCAATTATGGCCAGGCGAGCGGGGCGCAAGTGCATGCGCTGGCGCAGCGGATTCAGGCGGACGTCCTGGAGCGGTTCGGGGTGGCGCTGGAGATGGAGCCCAACCTGTACTGAGCGATCTGCCGCTACTGCCCGCATCGTGGGTAAGCCGATAGCCAAGAAAAAGCCCCGCCAGTTTGCACTGGCGGGGCTTTTTCATTCAGCGTCGGCTATCAACCGTGATGAGGCTTGTGCTCATCGGCGGTTTCCAGCACGCGCTGGGCAGCTTCCTCGGCGGCTTTGGCAGCAGCCTCGGCCTCACGCTTGCGGCGACGCACTTCACGTGGGTCGTTCGGGGCGCGGCCGTTTGGCAGCATGACGGTGGCGGCCGGCGCTTGTTCCGCAGGGGCCTGCTCGGCAACTACCGGTGCGGCCTCGACGACTGCAGGCGCAGGTTCTGCGGCCACTTCCGGCTGGGCATCGGCGACAGGCGCTGGCTGCTCGGCGACGGGGGCTTGCTCGACCACGACCTGTGCCTTCTCGGCTTCACCGGCCTCGACGACCGCCGCTTCGGCAACCGGTGCTTCAACGGCGGGTGCATTTTCAACGGCAGGCGCTTCGACCGGTGCTTCAGCAACAATCACTGGCTCGGCAACGGCAGGGGCTTCTTCAGCCGCCGGCTGCGGTACGACTTCGACCACTGGCTCGACGCCGGCTTCGACCACGGCGACGGGGCCGCTGACTGGCTGCTCGACCACTGGGGCGATGGCTGCTTGCTCGGCCTGGGCAACCTCTTCAACCTGCTCGGTCGGCTGGGCGACTTCGCTGTTTTCAGTGGTCACAGCTTCGGCGCTGGCGCGTTCGGCCTGCTGGTTGGCTTCAGCCTCTGCATTGGCGCTGATGTGGCTGCTGGCGACAGCGGCGGTGACGGCCAGGCCGGCAGCCAGCTCGGCGCCAAGCGCAGTGGCCTGGTGCTGTTGCGGCTGTTCTTCGCTGCCTTCTTCCTCGTTGCCTTCGATCAGCTCGCCATTGGCATTGCGCTGACGCTCACGACGGTTGCTGCGGCGACGCTGGCCACGGGAGCGACGACGCGGACGCTCATCATCGGTGCCTTCCTGCTCATCCTGCAGCAGCTCTTCGTTCGGCAGTTGCTCCTCGGCGAGCTCGGCAGCCTGCTCGGCGGCTTGTTCGGCCGGGCGTGGCTGGCGCTCTTCGCGCGGTGGGCGAGGCTGGCGCTCTTCACGAGGTGCGCGCTCTTCACGCGGGGCACGTTCTTCGCGAGGGGCACGTTCTTCACGTGGAGCACGCTCTTCGCGAGGGGCGCGCTCTTCACGTGGGGCACGTTCTTCGCGAGGGGCGCGCTCTTCACGTGGGGCACGTTCTTCGCGAGGGGCGCGCTCTTCACGTGGGGCACGCTCTTCACGAGGTGCACGCTCCTCGCGGGCTACCCGTTCTTCACGCGGCTGACGCTCTTCGCGCTCGGCTGGTGCGGCGTCCAGCGGCTCACGCAGTTCACGTACGCGTTCTTCGCCGCGGTTGCCGCGGCGGTCTTCGCGTGGCGGGCGTGGGGCGCGCTCTTCGCGCGGTGCGCG
>Ga0153918_1000200_pt1 | contig 36826 bp, 22 predicted proteins | sample TSFL002MetaG_FD_104687 | JGI IMG/M metagenome (GOLD analysis project Ga0153918, IMG submission 104687) | Attine ant fungus gardens microbial communities from Florida, USA - TSFL002 MetaG | ecosystem: Host-associated > Fungi > Mycelium > Unclassified | place: USA: Florida, Paynes Creek Historic... | reverse complement strand
TATCGGGTGTCCAACCGCCACACCTTCGGCGACATCTTCCAGATCGACCTGGCCGACGAGCAGGTCAAGCTGCGCCATCGGCAGATGATCTGCGACGTGGTGCTCAGCTACATCCGCGCCTGAACCCGCTTACTCGCCCAGCCGTTGCTCGCGTGACGGCGGGTAGCCGAAGTAGGCGGCGTAGCATTTGCTGAAGTGCGATACCGAGACGAAGCCGCAGGCCACTGCCACCTCCATCACCGACAGGTCGGAGTACTGCAGCAGGCGGCGGCTCTTGGTGATGCGCAGTTCCATGTAATAGCGCCGCGGCGAGGTGCCGAGCTGGGCCTGGAACAGGCGGTCGATCTGACGACGCGAGCGACCGCTGTAGGCGGCCAGCTGGTCCAGGCTCAGGGTTTCCTCGAGGTTGTTCTCCATCAGCTCGACAATGGTGCGCAGGTGCAAGCTCATCGACTTCTTTGCCCCAGGGCCGACCTGGCGGTAGCGGGCGCCGGAGAACGACAGGATTTCTTCCACGCCTTCGGCCAGGCCGTCGCCGTACAGGCGGCGCACCAGGCCGAGCATCAGCTCCATGGCGCCGTTGGGGCTGGCGGCGCTGAGGCGGTCGCGGTCGAGGGTGAAACTGGCTGGGGTGATGCGGGTTTGCGGGCTGCGCTCGGACAGGCTGGCGCGCTGTTCGGGGTGGATGCTGCAGCCATAATCGTCGAGCACACCGGCGCGGCCGAGGAACCAGGCGCCATTCCACAGCCCGCCCAGGGCCATGCCGTGGGCGGCGCATTCATCCAGCAGGCGGTCGAGTTCGGGGTACTTCAGCGGCGTACGCAGGCCGCCGCAGACGATCAGCAGGTCGAGTTCCCTGAGGTCGCTGGCGGACAGTTCGCTGGCAACCAGTTCCAGGCCCAGGTCGCTGAGCACCCGGTCACCCTTGAGTGACAGCGGGGTGAAGCGAAAGCTGTCGGCACGCAGCAGGTTGGCGGTGACCAGCACGTCCATGGCCACGGTGAAGCTGGCCATCGAGAAATGCTCGAGCAGGATGAAGTCGACGCGGTAGGGGGCCTCGGGGCTACCGGCGCTGGCCTTGAGCCGCAGCATGTTGCTGGTGCTGGTCTTCTTGCTGAACTGACGTGGGGTGGGCACTCTGGACTCCGCTTCCTGGCTGGCCAGCAGAGTGTGGCGGCAGCGTGCGGGAAAGACAATCGCCGGCGCGCGCGTGTCGTGGTGCAGGTCGTGTTGAGGCAAGTGAGCTCGCGGGTGTCCGCAAAAATCCGACTGAACCCTCAGCGCTGGCAGCAACCCAACCCAGTACATGCCAACGGGAGAGTGCTCATGGAAATCGGAACGATCTGGATCATTGTCGCGGCCTTGGTCATCCTGCTCGAGATCTTTGCCATCTGGCACATCATCGGCAGCGATCGGCGCGCAGAGCGCAAGATGCTGTGGGTTGTGTTCGTGGTCTATGCACCGTTCCCGGGGTTGCTGTTCTGGGCTTGGCGTGGGCCGCGGGCAGTGAAGGGCAGGGCGGTGCTGGAGGAGAAATGACGGCGGCGGTATCAGGCGCATGGCGCCTGATACCGGTGGCTTCAGTCGGGCGTGATGCCGATTTTGATGGCCGGGTCCAGGCCGCTGACCATCAGGCTGCCGGCGAAACTGACCGTGTCCTCTACCTCCAGTGCCTTGAACGCGTCACGGATGCGGGTACGAATCGCCTTGCTGGCTTCTTTGCGCTTTTCCTCAGGCGTACCCGGTGGCAGGACAACCTCACCGTGCAGCGTCGTTTCGACTTTGCCGGAGGTCTTCCAGCCCATTTCTTCGCGCAGGTGGGTTCGCGCTATCGCGGCGTCACCTTCATGATCATTGTTCACCGGGCTGATGGTGTAGGCGAGTTGGAACGCATAGGGCTTGCTCATGGCTTTTCCTTCAGTGAAGCGGCTACGCCGCAGTGCTGGCCTCCGTGCCGGGAACTGCAATCTAGCGAACTGTGCGGCGCAATCCTACATACACGTCGTTGAGGTTCTGCACGGCAATAAAGAAATTTCCTACAGCGGCTTGACCTCTACCTAACTCGAGCCCACAGACTCGGGCGCTCATTCATACGAAGGAGCGTCCCATGACCCGCGCATTCCAATTGTCCAATCCACAAGGCCTGTACGACCCCAGCGCCAATGCCTATTCCCACGTCGCCGAGGTCGCCAGCGGCAGCCGCCTGCTGTTTATCGCCGGGCAGGGCGGGGAGGATGCCAATGGGCAGCTGCCGCCCGATTTTGCAGGCCAGGCCCGCCAGGCGCTGGCCAATCTGCAGACGGCGCTGGCTTCGAGAGGGGCGGGGCTGGCCCAGGTGTTCAAGCTGACCTTGCTGATTGTCGACCACAGTGAGCAACGCCTGGCACAGTGGGTGGCTGAGGCGGATCGCGCCTGGGGAGAGCACATGAAGCCGACCTGTACGCTGATACCGGTGCCGCGCCTGGCGCTGGACGGGATGCTGGTAGAGATCGAGGCGGTGGCCGCTGCCACCCAAGCCGGCGAACAGGCCATCAGCGGCACCACAAAAGCCTTAGAATGACGTTTTGCCTGAGCCACCCCAACCATGCTGCCTATCGAACTGCTGCCCACCACCCCCGACCAGGCCGAACTGATCCGTAACCTCTATCAGTTCTATGCCTATGAGTCCTCCGACTGGGAGCGGGAAGATGTCGAAGTGGACGGCCGTTTCTACATCCACGAAGAGCATCTGCAACGCTACTGGCAGTCCCCAGGCTGGAGCGCCAGCCTGGTGCTGGTGGATGGCTTCATCGCCGGCTTCTTGCTGGTCGAACGCAGCGAACTGCCCGGCATCGAGGCGCTGGAGCTGGCTGATCTGTTCATCCTCAAGCGCTATCGGCGCCAGGGCATTGGCCGCGCCGTGGCCAATCAATTGCTCGCCAGCCCAGGCGACTGGCTGCTGCGCTGTTACGCCCTGGACCCGATCGCCGTGGCGTTCTGCAAGGCCGTGGTGGCCGACCTGCCCAGACCCGTGCAAGCGATCTTCCCCGACGATGAGCCGGGCCTGCTGACGTACCTGGTGACTTCGACTCGCCACTGACTGGCTGTTGATGTAGCAAAATTTTGTGATCCACTTCACAAAAATCGCTCGCAAGGCATAATGCCAGCACTGCTCATCACCACCTGGCCCCCCTTGGCCCGGGTCCTTTTTGCACACGTCGCAGGTTCAGGTAATTTTCATGTCGTTAGTCGCAAGCCCCGACATCATGTACCGGCTGTTGATCCAGAGCGTGGTGGACTATGCCATCTATCTGCTCACGCCCGACGGTATTGTCGCCAACTGGAACCCCGGCGCCCAGCGCGCCAAGGGCTACCGCGCCGAGGAGATCGTCGGCCAGCACTACTCGTTGTTCTACAGCGAAGCCGAGCGCGCTGCCGGCCTGCCCGAACAGAACCTGGAGCAGGCGCGCAGCACCGGTCGGTTCGAAGAAATCGGTGCGCGCCTGCGCAAGGACGGCACGGCCTTCCACGCCCATGTGGTGATCGAGGCGGTACGTGACGACCACGGTCAGCTGGTCGGCTTTGCCAAGGTCACCCGCGACATCTCCGAGCGCCGCCAGCAGGAGCTGGAGCTGCTGCAAGCCAAGGAGCTGGCCGAGCAGTACAGCCAGGAAATGGCCAACCTGTCGCAGTTCCTTGACTCGGTGATTGCCAACATCCCGGCCAGCGTCATCGTCCAGGACCTGGAAAGCCAGCGCATCCTGCTCGCCAACCAACAGGCCGAGCGCCTGTTCGGTGGCGGCGCCAAGCCAATGATCGGCCACACGCCCGCAGAGTGCCTGGCACCGGCCGCGGCGGATTATCTGGAAACCCAGCTCAGCCGTGGGGCGCGCAGCAGCAAGGGCTTTGCCGCCGAAACCCGGGTCGACACCGCCTGTGGCCCGCGCACCCTGCGCAGCCGCGCGCTGCTCAGCCAACAGTGTGAGGGCCAGGCAGATTACGTGCTGTTCGTGGCCGAAGACGCCACCGAAGAGCTGGCCGCCCACGCGCAGATCCACCACATGGCGCACCACGACGCCCTTACCGGGCTGCCCAACCGCACCTTGTTCCATGAGCGCCTCAAGCAGGCCCTGGTACGCGGTCACGACAACGAGAAACTCACTGCCGCACTGTGCCTGGACCTGGACAACTTCAAGAACATCAACGACTCCCTCGGCCATGCCTTCGGTGACAAGCTGCTACGCGCACTCGGCAAGCGCCTGCGCCGCGAGCTGCGCGAGCACGACACCCTGGCCCGCTTGGGCGGTGACGAGTTCGCCGTGGTGCTCACCCATCTGGACAGCCGCGAAGCCGCCTGCAACACCGCCAGGCGCCTGATCGAGGCGATCTGCCCGCCATTCCAGATCGAGGGTCATCAGTTCTCGGTGGGGCTCAGCATCGGTATCGCCATCGCCCCCGACGACAACGACCAGGCCGAACAACTGCTCGGCTACGCCGACATGGCGCTGTATGAGGCCAAACGCAACGGCCGTAACCGTTACGAGTGTTTCCACCTGGAGCTGGATGTCGCCGCCCGTCAGCGCCGCCTGGTGGAAACCGACCTGCGCACGGCGCTGCACCTGGGGCAGCTGCAGCTGCATTACCAGCCGGTGGTGGACCAGCAGACCAACAGCGTGACCGGCTACGAGGCGCTGTTGCGCTGGGAGCACCCGACCCGGGGCATGGTCATGCCGATGGACTTCATCCCCATCGCCGAGGAAACCGGGTTGATCCACGAGCTCGGCACCCGGGCGCTGAACCTGGCGTGCCAGGAGGCGGCCAGCTGGGGAACCGAGCAGACCGTGTCGGTGAACCTGTCGCCGGTACAGTTCAAGAATGCCAACCTGGTCCACAGCGTGGCCCTGGCCCTGGCCGACTCGGGCCTGGCACCGCAGCGCCTGGAGCTGGAGATCACCGAGTCGGTGCTGCTGGGCAACAGTGAAGAGAACGTGCGCACACTGCGAGCGCTGAAGGACCTGGGCGTGTCGATTTCGCTGGATGACTTCGGCACCGGCTACTCGTCGCTGGGCTACCTGCGTTCGTTCCCGTTCGACCGGATCAAGATCGACAAGTCGTTTGTCCATGACATGTGCGACAGCCGCGAGGCGATGTCGATCATCCGTGCGATCACCGAGCTGTCCAACAGCCTGATGATCAAGACCACAGCCGAAGGGGTGGAGTCGGAGGAGCAGATGCAACGGCTGCGGGCGGAAGGGTGCTCGCATTTCCAGGGCTACTTGTACGGGCGGCCGGCGCCGGCCAGCGAGCGCTTGAAGCAGGTTTGTGTGTAACCGTTTCAGGGCCTCTTCGCGGGCGTGCCCGCGAAGAGGCCCTGACAGGACTCAGCTGTTCCAGTCGGGTGCAAACTCCGGGCTGACCACCCGCTGCCCCTTCGGCAACCCGGCAATCAGCGCCCGGTCGGCATCATCCAGCCGCACCTCCAGCGCCGCCAGGTTGGCCAGCTGGTTGTCCCGGCTGCTGGCTTTGGGAATGACCGCTACGCCCGCTTGATCGAGCAACCACTTCAACGCCACCTGGCTCGGCAGCACGCCATGCTTGCGCGCAATTTCGCGGATCACCGCCTGCTCCGCCGCGCGGCCACGGGCCAGCGGGGTGTAGGCGGTCAGCACCAGGTCATGCTGGCGGGCGTAGTCGAGCAGCGGTTGCTGGTCGAGCAATACGTGGTATTCGACCTGGATCGCCGACAGTGGCGCGCCCAGTTCCTCGACCACACGGCGCAGCAGGCCGAGCGGGAAGTTGGCCACGCCGATGCTGCGCGCCTTGCCCTCGTCGCGCAATGCCACCAGGGTTTCGATGCTACGGGCCAGGTCCCAGTCCTTGGCGGGCCAGTGGATGTGGAACAGGTCGACCTGCTCGGTGCCCAGCGCCCGCAGGCTGTCTTCCAGCGATTGGCGCATGGCCTTGGGCTCCAGGCGGTCCCACCAGACCTTGGTGGTCAGGTGGATCTGCTCACGGGGCACGCTGCTGTCACGCAGGGCCTGGCCGACCGCGGCTTCGTTGGCGTAGGCGGTGGCAGTGTCGATGTGCCGGTAACCCAGCTCTAGCGCCTGGTGCACGGCGCGGGTGCAGGCGTCGCCGGTCATCGGCCAGGTGCCCAGGCCGATGCAGGGCAGGTCGAGGCCGTTGCGGGTGGTGAGCCGTTGCATGAAAACTCCTTGTTCGAAGGCGAAGGTCCGCAAGCGATAGTGCTCGTTTTGCCGGGCACGGGCCATGCAGCGACGGCGGAAAGTGGTCGATCAGCGAACGGAATGGCAAGCGTTCCAGGGAAAGCGTGGAATTGAACTTCCTTAAGTCGTCGTATCTCTTCTAGAATCCGTGCTGTCGCACCTGCCCCTTGGCGCAGCACTGAGCCGCGCCGCCGACGAGAACGCCATGAGTTCCAGTACACCGTTGTCCGGAGTCAACCAACCCCTGCGTGGCATCGCCCTGGTAGTGGTGGCGACCTTCCTGTTCGCCAGTCACGATGCCTTGTCCAAGTTCCTCGGTGGGCTGTATCCGGTCGTCATGGTGGTGTGGGCGCGTTATGTGGTGCACACGCTGTTGATGGCCGGGATCTTCTTGCCCAAGTCCGGGCTCAATGTCTTGCGCACCCGTCGCCCGCTGCTGCAGACATTGCGTGCACTGAGCCTGTTGAGTACCAGCCTGCTGTTCACCACCGGCCTGCAATACCTGCCCCTGGCCGAGGCAACCTCGGTCAACTTTCTCGCCCCGGTGCTGGTCACCGCGCTGTCGGCGCCCTTGCTCAAGGAGCGGGTGACGACAGGGCAATGGGTGGCGGTGGTGTTGGGCTTCATCGGTGTGCTGGTGGTGGTGCACCCCGGTGGCGCGATGTTCACCCCGGCGATCCTGTATCCGTTTGGTTCGGCACTGGGCTTCTGCTTCTATCAGTTGCTCACGCGCATCCTGGCGGCTTACGACAGCCCGACCACCAGCAACTTCTACGCCGGGCTGTGCAACACCCTGGTGATGAGTGCGCTGGTGCCGTTCTTCTGGGAAGTGCCGCGTTGGGACCATGCATTGCTGATGCTGGCCCTGGGCGGTTTCGGCATGAGTGCGCACCTGCTGCTGACCCAGGCCTTCCGCCATGCCGCGCCAGCGCTGCTGGCACCGTTCAGCTACTGCCAGATCGTGTTTGCCGGGTTGCTGGGGCTGCTGATCTACCGTCAGGTGCCTGATAGCGCGAGCTTGCTGGGCATTGCCATCATCTGCCTGAGCGGCCTCGGGGCGGCCTGGATGCAGCGCAAGAAGTGAATGGGATCTGCTGGGTCTGAGATTGTCGGGGGCGCTTTGCGGCCCCATGGCCCTGTCAGGCTAACTGGTAAGTAGTCTTCACCCGGGTAAAGAATTGCCGCGCATGGGTCCCTTGCTCACGCGACCCCAGACTCGATGCGCCATTGCCACCAAACGGCACGTGATAATCCACTCCCGCCGTCGGCAGGTTGACCATCACCATGCCCGCCGAGCTGTTGCGCTTGAAGTGCTCGGCATGGCGCAGCGAGGTGGTGACGATCCCCGCCGACAAACCGAACGCCGTATCCTCGGCAGCGGCAAAGGCTTCGTCATAGTCACGTACCTTGAGCACGCTCAGCATCGGCCCGAAGATCTCCTCGCGGTAGATGCGCATGTCCGGCGTCACTTCGGTGAACAGCGCCGGGGTGAACAGATACGCCCCCGCAGCGTTTTCCACCACCTCGCCACCGCACACCAGTTTCGCCCCCTGTTCACGGCCGCTGGCCACGTACGCCAGTTCTGTTCCAGCTGGCGGTCATCGACCACCGGCCCGATATCGGTGCTGGCCTGTAATGCATCACCCACCTTCAGCGCACGGGTGCGTTCGGCCAGGCGTGCGACGAAGGCGTCGTGGATGCCCTCGGTAACGATCACCCGCGAGCTCGCCGTGCAACGCTGCCCGGTGCTGAATAACGAACCGTTCAGCGCCACCTCTACGGCCTGTTCCAGGTCGGCATCGTCGAGCACGATCAGCGGGTTCTTGCCGCCCATTTCCAGCTGCACCTTCTTCATGCCTTCCGCCGCCAGCCGGGCGATCTGCCAGCCGGTGTTTTCCGAGCCGTTAAAGCTGATGCCGTCGATCAGCGGCGAGCGGATGATCGTGTCGCCAACGCTGCGCCCCGGGCCGATCAGCATGTTGAAGACACCGGCCGGCAGGCCGGCGCGGGAGATGATCTCGGCCAGCGCCCAGGCCGAGGAGGGCACCAGTTCGGCGGGTTTGAACACCACGCAGTTGCCGAAGCATAGCGCCGGGGGGATCTTCCACGCCGGGATGGCGATCGGGAATTTCCACGGCGCAATGATGCCGACCACGCCCAACGGTTGAGTGAACACGTCGATGCCCACGTCCTGGCGCACCGACTGGTACTTCTCGCCCTCGGCGCGCAGCGCTTCCTGGGCGTAGAACTTGAACGAGCGCCCGGCGCGGTCCACTACCGAGAGCCTCGCGGGCGATCTTGCCTTCCTCGCGGGCCAGCAAGGTGGCCAGTTCCTGGCGGCGGACGAGGATCTCGCTGCCGATGAAGTCCAGCGCATCGGCGCGTTGCTGCGGGTTGCACCGCGAGTTTGTCGCCAACACCCAGGAACCGCCGGCCAACTACTGGCGCAAGCTGCGCCTGGACCATGCACGCAGGCTGTTAGTGAGCACCAGCCAGAACATCACCACCATCGCCTTGGCCTGTGGGTTTTCCGATGCCTCGCATTTCATCCTGTGGTTCCGCAAGCAGTATGGCGAGACGCCGTACAGTTTCCGCAAGCGGCGGCATGAGGTGGAGCGGTTTGACTGGCACGGTGACAAGGTGGGGCTGGACCCGGAGTTGTAGCCCTATGGACCTGCCGAGTTTTGCATGCCGACCGGCCAGGCGCACCTGACATTTTTGCCAGTTACGGATTTGCAATAGTCCACTTATCTTTCTCCCAGCACCGCATCAATGTGCGCGACAACAGGCGTGCAATTGGGAGAGGACAATGGCAAAACGCAGAGCCACCAAAACCGTATCGCTTTTCCAAAGACTGCTCGGTACAGAGCCCGGGATCAAGGTCAATCTCGATACGGTGACGCTGACCGACGATTTGCTGACCGGTCTGCAGCGCATGCACCCGACCGCGCTGATGGCGCAGTTCCCGACCCTGACCCACGCGCAGGCGAAGCAGCTCAAGGCACGCCTGGATGTCACCACTGCAGCCATGATGCGGGCGTTCCGCGAAAAGCGCCTGAGCGATGGCAGCAGGCGTTCTGCGGACGAACTCAAAGGCCCCCTCGCACAGTCAAACGGGCCTACCTTTGAAAACCAGTTTCGCCCGATCTGGGGCAATAACGCTGCCCCCCAGGCAGTGGACGCCACCGTGTCCCCCGCCGCCTATCTGATCGACTTGCTCCTGTTCGTCGAGCAACATCTGGAGACCGAGGCCGATGCCGACCGCGCGCTGACCCTGCGAGATCGCCGTCCAGATGTGTTCAAGCTCATGCTCGATGCGCAGACCATGAACCAGGAGGTGACTCAGGTCGAGGTCGTCGTCCAGGCGCTGCAGCAGTTGATCGAAGCGCAGCGCCAGCAAACACCGCAAGACCTGACGCGTGTCGAAGACAAACTGCTGGAGGTTCGCTATCCACCCCGGTTGTTTCCCTACGAAGCCTACTGGCAGCAGATCCGTACCGTACTGGCACACAACAAGGTGTACCTGAGTGAAACCTCGCGCCTGAGTGACATCCAGGCTCCGTACTTCATCCGCCCAGGCGCCCATTCATCGCGCTCTGACGATGCGCTGCTGCAAGACACTGCAATGGGGCCAATGCTGCGCAAGCTTCTCCTTGAACCGCCGTATTTCGAAGAAGGTACTGCGCTTCACCTTACTCGGTTGACTGCTGAACTGCAGTCTGGCCTGAACGATGCCATGGGTGACGCAGAATTCTTTCAGCAGAATTTCGGTGTTCAGGGCTACCCGGACCTGCAGAACGTGGTCAATTTTTGCCAGGCATTGCAGATCGACCAGGCAGGCATGCAGCGGCTGTTCGCCCTGGCTGAGCATACTCCGCTGCGCTCTGCCAATGTGCCGGGGGCCACAGTCAAATGGGCCAGCGCCAGCCTGGCCGGTGCTCGGTTCATCAACAGTGGTGGCGCTGAGCCGGTTGCGGTCGGCAATCAGGGGGGGGATGAGAAACAGCATGAGTTCCTCTTTCTCACTGCTGCCCGGTGTGACAGGGTCAATCGGCTGGTGCGTGTGGCCAATGCCCTTGGCCTGGAATACGCGCACGCTGACCGGCTGCTCTGCGCCGCCATCGACGGCGAAACGCACACCGCGATCGAACGCAGCCGAGGGCGCCTGAGCAATGCCGACAGGCCGATGGTGATCACGTCCGACACGCTGAGGAGCCTGGGGCTGTTCCAGTTTCTGCGCGAGCGTTTTGCGACGGTAGACACACCGGAGCGCCTGGCCCGGTATACCGACGATTTTTCCGTTTTGCTTGCTGACATGTCCATCTACGGCACCAGCAAGGCACCCAGCCAGTTCGACCAGGTGTTCAATGCCAGCAGCCCCAACGTCCTGTTGCTGGATGAAGGGCCACTCAGCCTGACCGATGACGATGAAAGGAGTAAACGCTTCATCGACCAGTTGTGCAGCGGCCTGGGCCTCAACATGGAAACCTTCCGGCCACTGGCGCGTGTGATCATGCAGGCCCAGGGCAGCCTGACGCGTTCGTTGCCGGTCGTTTCGGCCTTCTACCGGCTGGTATGGCTGGCCAGGCTGTTGGCGATCACGCCCGTAGAGCTGCTGTCGTTGCTGGAGGTGCTCAACCCCGAAGGCCTGTACGCGCTGCGCCTGGCTGGCAAACCGCAGGTGGCGACGTACCGCAGCGATACGACACAGACCGATGTGATCAACGTCGTGCATGCCCTCGCCATGAGCGTGCTCTGGTGTCGGGAGCAGGAGATTTCGATTGCCTGGCTGGTGCGGCAGTTATTGCCCCTCGAACGTTCGGATGTGGCCTCCATGGACGTCAGGACTCTGCTGACCGAGCTGGCCGGCAAGCTGCAGCCCTTTCGGGCGTTCAACGGCCTGCTCGAGGAAGCCGGAGTGACCCCGCTCTACAGGGGCGACTGGCAGAGCTACCTGGTGCAGATCGTTGATGCTGACGGTTTGATCACTGACAGTGGTAACCCGGAAGAGGACTTCAACCCCGCGCTGTATGAAGACTTTGCCAGGCGGGAGATCCAGGGAGTGATCGAGCAATTGCAGCCGCAGGAACAGGGTAGTTCTGCGGAGTTGGCTGTGCGCTCCGCCATGGAACCCGAGCTGCCTGCATTGACCGACGATGAAGCCGAACGTCTGACCAGCCTGATACTTGGGGTGGTACTGCGTGTGCGCGCGCAGCAGTGGGGGGTGGTGCAAGAGCAACTGGCGCAGTTGCTGACACTCGAGTCCAACATGGTCATCCCGGTGATCTACTGGACCGAGTCCAATGTGCATCAGTGGATGGCCAGCGCTATCGGGTTCGATCCGCAACAACTGGACTCGATACAGCTCAAGGCGATTCTGCCGCTGGAGCGGCAAATGCAGCGCCGAGCCGAAGTGGTCAGGCAGTTTTCCCTGAGCCCGGCCTTGTTTTCCAGCCTGCTGGTGCGTACGCAGCGCCAGCGTTTCAGTATCCAGAGCCCTGAGCTGACATTACCGACGCTGTACTACCTGGAGCGCTACACACGCTTGCTGCGTGCGGCCAAGCAGTCAGAAGCGCAATTGCTCGGCTACTTCTCGTTGGTCGAAGCCCTGGGTGAGATGAGCGACAACGAACGCCGCCTGGTCAAGGATGCCGCCGCCGAGAAGGTTGCCAATTTTCTGGGGTGCGGCATCCGCGAGGTACTGGATGTGGCGAGCCTGGTGTCGGCCGACGGTATCATCCGCAACCTGGCCCAGTTCTGTGCACTGCACGATACCCGGGAATTGTGCAGGAAAACCGGCCTGAGCGCGGCTTCGCTGATGAAGCTCAGCCGGCTTGGCCCAGGCTCCGATACGCGTGCCTATCGGGCGACGGCGGAAGAAATGCTCAGCAGCCTCAGGCATACGGTCGATGCGCCCAGGGACGATGAGGAACTGCGTCAGAGCTTGTCCACGCGCTGCACCGCCAGTTCTCTGCGGTTGATTGCCAAAGCGGCTGATGACGAGCAATACGAGGAGCATGAAAAGCGCTCGATCCTGACGCTGACGTTGCTGGACATGAACAACGAGCCGGTGCCGGGCATCCGGGTCAACTGGTCCACCGATCAGGGCGATTTGCTGGACCGCTTCAGTTACACGGATGAGCAGGGGCACGCCAAGGTGACCTTGCAGGCGGGAGATGGGCAGGGCGTGGCGAACGTCAAAGCCAGTTACCTGCTCGACAGTGAGGCATATGCACCACCGGTGGTGATCGATTGCGATGACTTGACGTTCGCGCTTTGGGCGATGGGCAGCAAGCCCGAAGAGCCCTGGCTTCCTGCGGGCAACCAGGGCATCTACACCCTGAAGTTTCAACTCAGGGATCAGCTTGGAAACCTGGGGGGGGATCGTCTTGTGTCCTGGTCTACCAGCATTGGCCAGCTCGTCGACAGCGATGGCAACAGCACGACCGACCATGACGGCATCAGCACCATGAGGGTGCGGAGCATGGAGGCGGGCGAGGGCCGCGTGTTGGTCTGGTACGACAATATGGACCCGATTATCCGCACCATTGGTTTCGCCAACAGACCCTTCATCAGTGCATTGAACCTCACTTCCTCGGCAGTGGCCGGCGAGCTTGTCAGTGTCACCGCCTGGGTCTTCGGCCTGGACGGCAAGCCGGCCGTCAACCAGCCGCTGCTCTGGGAGTGCCTGGGCGCTGAGCTGGACCAGGCGGATCCACAGAGTGATGAGAATGGCATGGCCCGCGCCACCTTCAAGGATGCCGATACTGGCCTTATGCGAGTCACTGCGTTACTGACCACCGGTGGCCTGGACTATGTCAGCAAGGAGCTGGAGTTCAAGGTGTTGGCCGATGCCGATCAATACGTAACCGACCAGTCCTGGGACTGGCCAATGGCTGACGGCGTCATGGCTGCGGAATTCGAAGTGAAAATCTGCAGTTCCGCAGGCGAGCCGGTGGCGCGTTATCCGGTTACCTGGGAAGTGCTGGAGGACAGCACCTTGTCACAAGTGGTGGTGACGGAAGAAGAGGGTATCAGCCGATTCGCGCTCAAGAGCAAGGAGCCGAAAACCTTCAATGTGGTTGCCCGCTGGGCGGGTAATACACACCCGTTCGAGGCCATCCAGTTCATGCCGGCGCTTGCGGTTGAAATCGAATTCGACGGCAAGCGCGTGGAGGAAACCATCGAGATCGTCCAGCCGTCGTCAGGGAAGACCGAACATACCCTGACCTATCGTCTGGAAGACCATCCACTCCTGACCATGCCGGTGCACCTGCGCTACTTCGGTCGCCATTCGGCCTATTCGCTGGGGCTGTCCGTCGAACCCCCACTCGGGGTGGAGCAACGCTTTGTGGATGGCAAGGTGCAATGGACCATCCGTTGCGAATCCACGGCGTTGATCCAGCCCGGTACTGGTGAGTTCAGGCTGATGTACGAACACGCCGTCGACGGCATCCGGACCCCGGTCAAGGTTCATCCACCCCGTTGATTCTCTTCCAGAACATTCTTTCATCGCGGTTAGCGAGGTGATCATGAACGCTGCACTGAGCAATCAACTGGCCGAGCAATGGCGGGATGCGTTGTCTGCCTACAGCATTCACCATGTGTTACCCGAGGTGCTGCAGGCCTCGGCACTGAACCTGGTGACAGCCGAACACCTGAGCAAGTACCTGTTGCTGGATACCCAGGTCACGTCGGCGGTGACCACATCCTACCTGGCTGAAGCGCTGGCCTGCGTACAGACGTACATCAACGGTATTTTCAACAATATCGAGCCCGGTTACGACGCGGCGTTGCCAACGGCATTGCGTACGTTCTGGCAACAGGGCATGGCCAACTACTCGATCTGGGCAGCCTACCAGATGCTCGAAGACTACCCGGAGAACTACATTCGGCCGGAACTGCGTTTTGACAAAACCGAGCTGTTCCAGGGGCTGGAAAACGAACTGGCCCAGGGCAAGATCACCGACGCGGCTGCGCAGAAAGCGCTGTTGAGCTACCTGAGCGGTTACGAGTTCCAGAACAGTATCCGTGTGCAGTCCGGTTACATCGACTATGCGGGCCCACAGCAGGATGAAGGCAAGTTCCCCGGCTATACCCTGGCCAACTCGGATTATTACCTGCTGGGGCACGATGCTGCCTCACCGCCGAAGTATTACTGGCGCAAGGTCGAGGTGCGCCTGGACCAGCAGTCCACCTATGTGCAACCCGATGCCTGGAGCGAGTGGAAAGCCATCAGCATGCCGGCGGCTGCACAGATGGTTCAGGCCAGGCTGGTGTTGCTCTGTGGGCGCTTGCATCTGGTATGGCTGCAATACGAGGCGCCGCGAGAAATCAAGGACGGTGCCGAGGAACGCTATGCCTTCAAAGTGCAGTTGATGTATCTGGGCCTGGACAAGCAGTGGTCGACACCGGAGCTGTTGTTCAGCCAGGACGTGGACGTCGACAAGGGCGAAGATCCATTGGCGGATAAGGATTATCGTTTGTTGGCCTTGGCCGTCGGCAAGGCGCATGGCAGTGACGACCAGTTATATGTCGCATGCGTGGAAGGCACAACACTGATCGGGGAGGTGCAACGTGATGTCCTGAAGCGCGCTACGCCAGAGGATGATGCCATTGATGAAAAGGACCGTGGGGTGCTGCTCGATGTCTTTGCGGACCCAGCAGGCGGTTTGGCTTTCCAGCGCCGAATCACCAATGCGCGCATGGAGCCCGTATCGGTCAAGCCACAATCTGGCAACGACCCCTATTTAAGCGTGGACGTATTGCTTGAAGCCCACCCTGGGGAGACATACATTCTAGTGCGAGGCCGCAGTACGAAGGTCCTACCCGTTCCGGTACCGGCGGCGGTCTATCTTTCCAATGTTGGAGCCCTCGTCAACCTGAATTGGGCGCGCGTAGACGTGCGCACCGGTCCTTCAGGCGCATTGTTGCTGCGTTGCATTACTGCCCTCAAGCCAACCTTCGAGAAGTTGGAACTGCAGCACGAGGGCAAGCCGATCACATCCTTGTTGAGTACTGCTTTCAAGAAACGCAATTTTGGCTGGTACGAGGCGGAGGTTGATCTCGCAGCATTTGATATCGGGTTACTCGGTTACCAAGCCATCGCCATTCTCCAAGGCGCCGGCTTCACCTTCAGTGTTGATGGCAGTTCACCCCGGGCACTGGCGAGCCATGGCAACTTCATCACCGGGCTGGCCGAGAAAATGGCCATCAGAGACATGACGGTTACCATTGGGGACACCGCCTTTGGTCCGCAGACCCTGACGCTGAATGGCAGAGCCACCAGTGCCTGGCGAAGCCTGAAACTGGATGAATCGGCCGCCAGCATCACGGTCAAATTTGCAAGTGCCAGCGAATCTGCGCAATTTGAGGTCGGGCTGGGCAGCATGATCGATGGCGGTAAGCCGCCGACTGTCGCTCGGCAGACCAGTGGTACGGATTTCCTGGTGGTCAACTTGTATGAGGCGGCGAACAGATACCGTACCGTCACTTCACGTTTGAACTCTCAGCATGTCACCGACCTGATCAACCGGGCGCAGGCCTCGCCCCAGGCTGTATTTGCCTGGGATGCCCAACTGCTGCAAGAGCCAGCCTTTGACCCCAAGGATGTCAGTGCGACCTATCAGGGCTGGCAACGAGCGGACGACGATCCCAAGGTGGAGTACTTCGACGCCAATGGCCTGTACTTGCGCGAACTGTTCTTCCATGTGCCGCACCTGATCGCCTCGCGGCTCCAGGAAGAAGAGCGCTTCGAGGACGCTCGCCGTTGGCTGGGGCTGGTGTTCGACCCGCAGCGCAAGCAGGCGGCGACCGAGCAGGCCGGTGTCGACTACTGGAGTTGTGCCTGGCTGCTGCAGGACGACACCCAGGCCGCCGGCCTGGAGCACCAGCTGGTCGACCCTCACGTGATTGCTATGCATGCACCCTCCCACTACCGCAAGGCGGTGTTCATGCAGCAGGTGCAGTTGTTGATCGGTGAGGCCGATTTGCTCTATCGGCGCCAGACCCGTGACAGCCTGGCCAATGCCTGGTTGCTCTACAACGTAGCAGCTGACCTGATGGGGGAGGCACCCAATGCCAGGGCTATCGATACCTGGCAACCCAAGCCCGTCGACGAGCTGCTGCAAGGCTCGCGAACCGGGGAATCGAGGCTGCTCGAACATGCCCACGACGTGCAGCCAGCCGACCTGCCCAAGCAGCTGGCAACGTTCGTCTGGGCTGGCGTGGCGGCGCACCCGGCCTTTCGTGCGCCGGTCAACCAGCAACTGTTGGACACTTGGGGCGTGCTGGCTCGACGCTTCCATAATTTGCGGCACTTCCTGACCCTCGAAGGCAACCCGATGCAGTTGCCGCTGTACGAGCCGCCAGCCAACCCCTTCGACCTGCTGCTTGCGCGCATGGGCGGCAACGCCAGCCTGGCGCACTTGCAGGGCTACCGCACCGTGGTGCCGCCGTATCGCTTCCGCACCCTGGTCGCCAAGGCCCAGGAAACGGTGGCCATTCTCATCCAGTTCGGCGAGCAGCTGCGCGGTTTCATGGAGATGGAAGAACGCATCGAGCAAGAGACGCTTCAGTTCCGCCATGCAGCGGAAATCGCCAACTATGCCATTGCCATGCAGCAACAGTTGTATCAGCAGCAGCGCAAGAACCATGACGTGCTGGCGGCGCAGCAGGCAGCCAGTGAACTGCGCCGCGACCACTATAAGGCACTGTATGACGAGAATGTCTCGGCTCTGGAGATCTCGGCGATGGCTGTGCATGGCGTGAGTTCCACTGCTACCACTACGGGCAGCGCGTTGATAGGGGCAGGCTATCTGATGAATACCCCGCCGAATGTTTTTGGCATGTCCAATGGCGGGCAGCAGCCGGGTAATCCACTGATCGCTAGAGGGACCCAGGCATACGCGCTGGGAAGTGTGGGGGATCTCAGCGCGAAGATCATGCAAGACACTGAGATGTACCGCCGCCGCCGGCAAGAATGGCAGTTGCAATACAAACTGGCCGACAAGGAGCTGCAGGTGCTGGATAAGCAGCTCGAAGCCCAGCAATACGCCACCGAGGCAGCCAGCGCAGGGCTGGAACACAGCCGCAAGGCCCTGGCCCAGTCCGAGCAGATGTATGCGTTCTACCAGAACAAGTCGACCAGCGCGGCCCTGTACCGCTGGCTGCGATCCCAGGCCAGCACTTGGCATGCGACCCTGTTCGATGTGGCCGTCAGTCTCTGCAACAGCGCCGAAGCCTGCTGGCAGTATGAAACCGGCCACTACGACAAGCGCATCATCCGCACGCCTGTGTGGCAGGCCGACCGCTGGGGCCTCAATGCAGGCGCAGAGTTGCGCCTGGGCCTGCAACGCCTGGAGGCCGAAGCACTGTTGCGCAACGAGCGGCACCTTGAAATACGCAAGACCGTTTCGTTGCAGGCACTGCTGGGGCGCGATGAGCCGCTGCTGTTCGATAAAGGCGGCGAGCCGATCGAGGATTGGCCCGCCTTGCTCACCGTGTTGCGCGATGACGGCGAGCTGGCGTTCAACCTGTCGCAATCCCTGTACGACCAGGACTATCCCGGCCATTACATGCGCCGCCTGCACAGTGTGGCTGTCTCGCTGCCAGCGCTGCTGGGGCCCTATCAGAACATCCGCGCGACCCTGACCCAGACACAAAGCAGCCTGCTGATCAGGCCTGACATCGAGGGCGTGAACTTCCTGACGCCGCAAGCCCAACGCAACGGTAACGGCAGCAACGTGATGATGAGCCTGCGCCCGCACCAGCAAGTGTGCCTGTCGACGGGCAGCCAGGACCTGGGGCTGGTGACCGCCGCTGAGGCGGACGACCGTTACCTGCCGTTCGAAGGCACCGGGGCGGTTTCACGCTGGCGCTTGCAGTTCCCGCTTCCCGAGATGCAAACCCAATTGCTTGAAGGGCTCAGCGATGTCGTGCTCGACATACGTTATTCCGCCTTGCCGGGTGGTGCGCAGTTCGCTCGTGAGGTGCAGGCGTTGTTGGACCCGGAAGGTAATGAACATTCGCCATCCACTTTTTGAGACGGCCTGAGGCTGGAGATGATCATGGTCAAGCGTAACGATACGACGGTCACAAACCGGGATGCAGGCAGCAATGCGCAAGAGTCCAAGAGCAATGATCTGGTCAAAGAGCCCTCGTTTCCCGTTGGCAGTATTGGTAAGGGCAAGTCCTGGCAGGTCGAAGGCGACTACGAGCATTTCGAGGAAGGCGAGCACCCCTACGTGGGTCTGGCGCCTGGGGCGTCCTTGTGGCAGGACATCCCCTTACCGGTCGAGGCAAACCCGGTTGAAGATGGCCGGCCCGATTTCTGGCTGGGGTGCGAGTACGATACCGGCCGTCTGACTGACTGCTGGCTGGAGATTTATGACTTCACCGGTGGCAAAGAAGGGACGCTGCTGCAGAAACGTGCAATGGAAGGTATCCAGCCGAAGGCGTCTGACGCACGGGTGAGCTGGACCATCATGCCCTTGCAGCGCATCGCGGATCTGGACAGCACGATCACCGCTATTCGCATCAAATTCATTGCGGGCGAAGGCAACAACCGCCTGCATTTGCGCAATACCGACCTGGATGTGCGTTTGCCTGAGTTGAAGGCCAAGGTGACGCTGGTCGTCGACCCAGATGGCCTCGCCATTGAACAGAAAGCCCCTCCTTACAAGGTTTGCCACGGAGCCCGACACCGCCTAGATATTTCAGATGTTGCGAGTGACAGCTGGCGGGGCCAGAAAACCAGCCTGGGCTGGTACGACGAGGCACTACCGACCGAGTTCGGGCTGCAGGCAAGCCCCCCCTTCAACCGGGGGGAGCCGGACGAGGACAGTTACCAGGAACTCGATGAGCCCACAGCGTGGTTGCTGACGGCCTCCGGAAATCGCGACCTGCTGTCAGGCGATCTGGAACTTGGCATCCATAGCTTTTGGCAGGCGCAAATAAGCACCCTTGCCGTGAGTGTTGGCGACTATGTCCATGACTTGAGCGAGATCGGGGGGGGCGACCACGCACTCGTCATCGACGACGAGACCGCCAACAAGGTGGTCTTGACCACCACCGCGTACAACCACTTTCAGGAAGCGCGCAAAGTCGAGGGCGTGGAGGTCGAGTGGCGGGTCAATGGCGAACTTCGCACAACAACGCCCACCGATGAGCAAGGTCAATCGTCCTGGCAATATGCGCCGGTCGCGGGCGACATCGTCAGCGACAGCTGGGTCGAGGTCACTGCAACCGTCAGAAGTGGCGTGGAGGGTGGCCAGCCAAGTGTGCAGCTCAAGCAACTTCGCGTGTTCGCCACCAGCCCGTGGCCGAGCCAGGTGGACGTATTTCTCGATGGCAAGGCGGTGGACTTCAAGTCCTTGGGCGTGCACCTGAGCCGTGGCGACAAGGGGCGCAACCTGTTACTCAAGCCCAAGGACATTGATGATAACTACTTCATTGGCAAGGATGTCACGCTGGCCTCTCCTGGAGGCAGCGCCGAGAAACTGGGTATCAGTTTTGCGCCAAAGACTGCACAGCGCATGACCAAGGAGGGTGTGCAGTGGACGTTTGATGCGGGTAGCAGCGAACGTGGCGTGTTTGATCTGGAATGCAGTACGCCTGAGCTCAGTGTGCCGTTGGTGATGAGGGGGTGTCAGCTGTCGGCCAGCTTGGCTGACGAAGTGGAGCTCACGTTCCACGGCACCGTGCACAAGGCCTGGAATGTGTACCGGTATCGCACCTCCCAGCGCGTCAGCCTCCTACCAAAGTCAGACAGCCCATTGCAAGCGTACACGCCCAATACCTGGATGTCGTTCACCAAGATCACGCTGGAGCAGGATGAGATGGGCGCAGTGCCAGGCTACGAGGGCGCAGTTCGGCCATTGGTGAGCGAGGGCCTGGAGTGGTCCCTCAATGCCAAATCGACCAGTGGCACTTTCGGACTGGCGTTCCATGTTGATGGCTTCTCGCTGCCGTTGACCTTGGACAATTGTGCAGTGCTGTCGCCTGTTGTGAGCGATGAGGTCACCCTGACGTTCGAGCAGAAGAAGTTGTCGCTTCCGCTCGTCTTCATCCGTGAAAAGGCGCGCACGTTCAGCGTCGTACCCAACGCCAAGAGCCCGCTTGTGGACATGGGTTTTGACGCCAAGCTGGAGTTCCTCCCAGGGACCGTCACGACGGGCAACGTGGGGGCCGTGCCTGACTTCAGCGTGGGGCAGCCACTGACTGCCGCAGGCGCGACCTGGACGCTGACCGGAAGCAAGGTCAGCGGCACCTTCGGGCTCAAGCTCAACGTAGACCTTTTTGCCGCATTCGAATTGAAAGTGGGCGAGGCGATACTGATGTCGTCCTCGTTGGCAGATGAAGCCGATCTGGACGTTGACCCCTATTTCATTCAAAACCAGGAAACGAGGGTGCGTCTGGTAGCGAAGTCGGGGAGCCCGTTGGCGACCAGTCGCCTGAAAACAAACTTGCAGTTTGTGCAGACGGGCGAACTGGTCGCACAACATATTTTTGCCGACCCGCCCTACGGCAAAGACGGGGTTATCTCCGCAAGCGGCTTCGTCTGGAGATTGTATGGCGGCGCCAAGAGTGGATGGTTCTCGCTCAGCTGCCATGTCGAAGAATTTACCGAACCGCTGGTATCGGCCGAGTTGCTGGTGATATCGCGTCGGCTGGAAGATGAAGTGGACGTCTATGTCAACGGTTTGCCACTGACATCGCCTACGGTGTTTATCACGTATGAACTCGGAGCGTTGAAGCTGCTGGTAAAGCCTGGGAGCCCTTTGGAGAGGATCGCGGATTTAACCGGTACGCTGGTGTTCGTTGAAAAAGAAGGGGGGCTGCTCAGTGCGCAAGTACCGTTCTGGCCTACTTATGGAGAGCCTCAATCTGTAACGGGCAGAGAGCTGCACTGGACGCTGTATCCTGCAACGAAGAGCGGTACCTTCGGCGTTGAAATCGTATTGGAAAAAATGCCTGAAGCGCTAAAAATGAATGATTGCCATCTGATGCACCCGAAGTAGTCGATGAATATACCCATTCCAATTAGGGGTAAGTGCAGATGAGTGTTGGAGTGCCTGAACCACAATAAGCTGGCGCATTCGATTACCAGGGGGCCGGTTTGGCGCAGTGACGGCGGTCCTCCTTCTGCACTTACATTACTCAGCAATTACGAAGCCCATGTGGCCTGCAAGGTTGCCGCCATGGAGAGCACTGATCCGTTGGCAGTCGTGCCCGTTTTTTCATGGCGAAAACCGCTGTAGCTGCTCTTGCATCTGCTTGCATCCACCTGTCATGGCAAGAAGTTGATGGATAACTCTCTGGAGAAATCATGATGCCTGAGCACTCAGCATCCCAAACACGGGCATCAGATAGCCCCGATGCATCCTTTTTCACTGGCCCGTCACTCCCCAAAGGCGGCGGCACCGTCTCCATCGGCGGCGGCATGCTCAGCGCCGGTGGCCCGGACGGCGCCGCCGGCTGGCAACTGCCGCTGCCCTCGCCAGCAGGCCGCGCCCTGTCCGCCGAACTGACCCTGCAGTACTCCTCCGGCGGCGGCAATGGCGCCTTTGGCGCCGGTTGGGATTGCCCGATGCCGGCCGTGGTGCGCATGACCCGTTTCGGCTTCCCGAAGTACGACGCCAGCGATCGCCTGGCCGGCCCGTCGGGCGAGGAGATCCTGCGTGCAGGCGCGCCTCGCCAGGCCAGCCGCTTGCCGTTGGCCGATACCCCGGGCAACTACACCGTGACGCCGTGGCGGTCGCGCCGTGGCAGCGCAGCGGAGCGCCTGGAGCACTGGGTGGACGACGCTGGCGAACAGCCGGCGGGCTTCTGGTTGCACTATCCCGGTGACGGCAGCCTGTGGTTGTACGGCTGGTCGCCATCGGCCCGGCTGCAAGACCCGGCCCAGGCCGGGCATGTCGCCTGCTGGTATCTCGAAGAGACGGTTTCCGCCCAGGGCGAGCACGTGGTGTATCGCTATCGCGGTGAGGATGCCGAGGATTGCAGCGACGATGAGCAGGCAGCCCACCCCCAAGTCACCCACGTCTACCCCGCGTCAGTGCACGCCATGAATGTCACACCCTCGACCGCCTTGCTGATCCCGCAGGGCGCCTTCGAGGAAAGCGACTTCCTCAGCTTCACCCTGTTTGATTACGGCGAACGCGGCGCGGACCCCGGCACACCGCCACCGCTCGTTCCCGAACGACCCTGGCCGCTGCGCCAGGACCGTTTCTCGTTCTGGCGCTACGGCTTCAACGTGCGCGTTCGCCGCCTGTGCCACGACGTGTTGCTCTGGCACCGCACTGCACGCATGAACGGCGAGGGCGACGACACACCCACCCTGGTGGCTCGCGTGCACCTAGATTACGACAGCAGTGCAGTCACCAGCCTGCTGGTGTCGGCGCAACAGGTCAGCCATGAAACCAGCAGTCACATGCCGCCGCTGGAGTTCGAGCTGAGCCTGCCAGGCCGTAAGGAGCCGGCCTGGCAGGCGCTGGCGGAACTGGACGGTTTCTGGTCGCCGGCCTGGCAATTGGCGGACCTCTACGGTGAAGGGATCCCCGGCTTGCTGTACCTGGATCAGGGCGCCTGGCACTACCGGGCACCACAACGGCGCAACGGCGGCGAGCAGGACGCGATCACCTGGGGCGAGCCCCAACCCCTGCGGATTCAGCCAGACAGCACGACAGGCACGCTGATGGACCTGGACGGCGATGGTCGCCCGGAATGGCTGGTCACCGCGGGCTTGTGCGGCAGCTTCACCCTGGCCCCCGATGGTATCTGGGGCGGCCTGGTACCGTTGAGTGCCTTGCCGACCGAGTTTCATCACCCCCAGGCGCTGATGACCGACCTGACCGGCGATAGTCAACAGGATGTCGTGCTGTTGCGTGCCCTGGGGCCAAGGAGTGTGCGCCTGTACCCCTCGAGCGGCACCGCAGGTTGGTTGGCCGCGCTCACCCACACCTACGAGGGCAGCGAGCCATTGCCTTCCGTTGAGCCTTCCGAGCACCAGCTGGTCGCCTTCGCCGACCCTGCCGGCAGTGGCCAGGCTCACCTGGTGCGCATCACGGGTGAAGGGGTAACCCTGTGGCCTTCGCTTGGCTATGGCCGTTTCGCCGACGCCGTGGCAATTCCTGGCTTCGAAGTCGATGACTTCAACGCGTCAAGGGTGTTCCTGGCTGACACCGATGGCGCGGGCACCACCGATATCCTGTACCTGCAGCCGGATGGCATCCGCGTGTTCGTCAGCCAAAGCGGCAACCGCTACCTGGAGGGCGCTTTCGTACCGGCCCCAGCGGGGGTGACTCTGGATGCAACTTGCTATCTGCAGGTCGCCGATATCCTCGGCCAAGGCACGGCAGATCTGCTGCTGACCAGCCCGCACCATGGCCCAGGCCTGCAACCGTGCAGCTGGTTGTACCGCTTCAACGAGCAGCGCCCCTGGTTGCTGGACACCGTGGTGGACAACGCCGGCGGCCGCACGCACCTGGCCTATCGCAGCTCGGCGCAGGCCTGGCTGGACGAGAAGGCGGCGGTGATCGCGGCCACCGGCAAGACCCCGGTCAGCTACCTGCCGTTCCCGGTGCACACGGTCAGCCAGATTACCCGCTACAACGACATCACCGGGTTGTGCCTGGGCAGCCAGACCACTTACCTGGGAGGTGTATGGGACGGCAAGGAGCGCGAGTTCGCCGGTTTCACCCGGCTGCTGCAGACCGACACCCATGCACTGGCCAGCAAAGGCGCCGTGCATCTGTCCCCGCCCGCGCGCACGTGCAGCTGGTTCCATTCCGGCATCGAAGCACATGATCAGTTTGCCCAAGGGGCCCACACCGAGGCCGACCACGGCTTGGACCCTGGCGCGGTGCGCTTCACCCAGTGGCAGGCAGAAGGTGAGCAGGCGTTCGAGCCCGAGCCGGCCGAGCGGGCTTGGTTGTTCCGCGCCCTGCGCGGGCAGCTGATGCGCGTGGAAGTCTACGGTGAGGACGGTCATGAGCGCGCCGACCGGCCCTACAGCGTGGCGCGGCCACGCTTGCAGGTGCGCGCCTGCGCGACGGCCGACCCACAGCGCCCGGCGGCGCTGGTGACGCCCGTTCAGGCCCTGACGGTTACCTGCGAACGCATACCCGAAGACCCGCAGATCAAGCAGGACATCGTGCTGCGCCAGGATGCCTACGGTACGGTGCTGGAGAGCGTCAGCATCCATTACCCGCGGCGCCTCTCGCCTGAGGCACTCGAGGCAGAGGAACGGGACCGGGCGATCTATCCGAAGTCGCTGCCGGAAGGGCTGATCACCGCCAGTTGCGATCCCCAGCAGTACGATTGCTGGGTCAACCTTACGCGCACCACGGTGCACAACCTGGTCGACGACGACATCTGGGTGATCGGCTTGCCCGATACCCAGCGCAAGGATGTGCTGCGCCTTGCGGTCAGCGATGAGCCGGCCGCTGGTTTCACCCTTGAGTATCTGTTGGAAAACGGGCTGCCGCTGGCCGACCCGGCCAAGACCACCCTGGCCGGCTACGAGAAGGTGGTCTGGCGCGATGCTGACGGCAGCGGTGTCGCCAACGTGCCGTCACCCCAGGCGTTGGTGGCCTATACCCGCACCGCGATGCTCGACAAGGCCTCGCTGGATGTCTTGCGCCCCACTTTCGAGCAGACCTTGCAGGACCTGGTTGAACAAGCACTCAAGGCCCCCGACAACCACCCGGAGGTGTTGCAGCGGGTGCGCCAGCGTTTGCCAGTCCTGGACGACGACGCTTCGCTGTATGCGCTGCTGCTGGCCTACCTGCATGCCGCACCGCACGACCTGGACGCGAGCCTGTTGTTGCGTACTGCCTTGAAAACGGTGATATCGGTGGACGGGTTACGCCAGCGGCTGCTGGCAGCCGATGCGGCGGACTTGCCTGATGGCCTGCAGGCGGCGATCTACAAGGAAAGCCGGGTACCGGATGCGGCGCTGGGGGCGGTATTGACCTGGTTCGCCGACCAGGAAAGTCAGGGCAGTGTCAACCTGGCCACCTTGCACGCCAGTGTTGCGATTGCCCTGGCCCGGGCCGAGGCATTGCCGGTGTTCTGGCGTGCGCTGCTGCCGGCGCTGCAGCCGACCACCGCCGGCGTGCAGCTGCCGTTGGCCGCGCAAGCCTGGCTGGATGAGGTCCAGACGTTGCTGAACAGCCGCGTGCAAGCCGAATCGCTGACTGAGCTGCTCAAGCGCGGTGGCTATGTCGCCATGCATCGTGCCCCTGATGCGCCGGAGCTGGCCGACCCCCACGACCCGGAAGGTATTGGTACGCCGGGTATCCTGGGCGAACCATCGGTCGAGGAGGCCTATTGCGGGCACCACGGTATCAGCCTCTACCACGGTGCTGCGCAGTTCTGGCTGCCCAGGACGGTGCAGGAGAACACCGTCACCGGGCCCAGCCAGCTGGAATACACCGCCCATAGCCTGGCGCTGCGCCTGGTCACCGACGCTGCTGGCCTGACCACGACGGTCGAGGCGCATGACTGGCGTTTTCTCACGCCGATCCAGATCAAGGATGCCAACGACAACACCAGCACCGTCGAGCTCGATGCCCTCGGCCGGGTACGGCACACGCGCTTCTACGGCACCGAGACGCCTGGCGGCAGTGACGAAGCGGTGATGAGCGGCTACACCCCGGAGGTGCCCTTTGACCCACCTGTCTCGGTCGCAGACGCGGTAGCGCTGAACCTGAGCAAGAAAGTCCCGGTAGCCCAGGCGTTCACGGTCATCGCCGACAGCTGGATGCCGCTGGCGCTGAACGCCGATGGCAGTGTCGATGGCACGCGGCGGTGCGGCGAAATGGCCTGGCGCCGCGCTGCCCGGCGCCTGAGCCGCGACGGGCTGGTCGTGCCATCGATCATGGATGGGCGCACACCGCCCCATGTGATCCAGATCCAGACTGACCGCTATGACAGCGATCCCGAACAGCAGGTCAGGGTCAAGGTGGTGCTTAACGGCGGCGGGCAGATCTTGCAGACCGCCATTCTCAATCCGCCGGGCGAAGCCTTTGTGCGGACTGACGCGGGTGGGTTGGAGACCGACGACAAGCAGCAGGCCGTCACCCGCGACGCCGAAGTGCGCTGGGCCGTGACCGGCAAGACCGAGTTCGACAACAAGGGCCAGGCGGTGCGCGTATGGCTGCCGTTCTACCTCGACGACTGGCGTTGGGTCAGCGACGACAGCGCGCGCGAAGGCATCTTCGCCGACACCCATTACTACGACGCCCTGGGCCGCGAGTACAAGGTGGTGTGCGCAAACGGCGAAGACGTGGAAGGTGAGTGGGCCAACTACGAACGACGGGTGCAGGTGTACCCGTGGTTCACCGTGTCGGAAGACGAGAACGACACCTGGTCCGAGGTAATCGAACTGGCGCGGGCCAGGGCCCGGCGGACGTTGCACTGAACCTTGGAGCACTTGCATGGCCGACCTGTCGCTGTCCACCTTGCACGCCGATACCCCGGAGGTAACCATCGCTGCCAGCAGTGGCGCCCAGGTGCAGGCGCTGCGGCTGTTGCGTCACCCGGACGCGGCACAGTCAGCGCGCTGGTTGGCCATGCGCACGGTCAGTGATCCACTGGCGCGCACTGCCTGGCAATTTGGCGCCCGGCCGCTGAGGGCATCGGCCGAGGCAGCCGTGCTGGCGGATGCCACCACCGTCCATGGCCTGGGTAAGCAGATGCCGATGCTGCACACGGTCGACGGTGATGCCACCCTGGTGCTTGGCGACAGCGCTGGTAGAGATCTTTGGGCGAGTAATACCCAGGGCACGGTCCGCACGCACGGGTATGATGAGCCGAGTGCAGGCGGGCGGTTAATCGCGATCTACGAGCAGCCGTCGGGCGATGCGAATCGCCAACGTGAGCGCCTGCTATATGGCGAGCCAGTGGTGGCGAGTCGCGGACGCAACTTGGCAGGTGTCCTCGTCGCGCATTTCCATAATGCCGGGGTCATGCACACCCAGTCGTTATCACTGAGCGGCCAAGCCTTGGAGACACAGCACCGATTACTGCGCCCGGAGGCACAGCAGCCAGACTGGGCAGGCAGTGAGGATGAACTGGAGCAGCCGCTGCCCATGACCAACCAGTACGATGCTGGCGGCGCATTGTTGGTGCAGGTGAATGCGGCGGGCGTCACCACGCGAACGGCCTATGACATCAGCGGCGCGGTGGCGCAAGCCTGGATGGCGCAGGGTGCTGCCGAGACCCGGGTACTCAGAGAAGTACAACGCCGGGCAGACGGCGTGCCGCTGGCGCAGACGACGGGCAATGGCGTGGTCGACACCTTTGCCTACTCAGCCCGCAGCCAACGCCTGACGCGTCACTGCACCGCCCGGCCTGGTGATCATGCATTGGGTGCTCTGGTGATCAGCGATCTGCATTACCGCTACGATCCAGTGGGCAACATTCTCACCCTGGATGACCAGAGTACCGACCCGGTTTGGCACTGCAACACACGAGCCGATGGTTTGCGCACGTATGCCTACCTTGTATCGTCTGGTGTCGTGCCGCGGCAAGGCCGGTGAAGCCCGCGCCGAGCACCACCCAGCGCGCCTCGCTCCGCCCCCGGTGTGCGGCGCGTGGCTGGCGCTTGGGGCTGAGGTGGAACCAGCCGCAACCGTTGTCGTCCGCGGGGGTAGAGGTGTTTCTGTACATGGGATTTTATCCGTGTTGTTTTCTCCACTATCGCATCGGGGTTGGCGGCGGGCATATAACGGGAGGGACGGGTGGTGGGATGTTCGGGCTCACCCGCGCCCGGCAGGTGCACGGCGGTAGAGGGGCCGCGGGGTACTGGGATCAATCTCGGTCAGTTTACTGCCGGCCGCGACGAACCCGGCACGTTCGGCCAGGCGCTGGCTGGCGAGGTTGTCGATGTCGGTGGTCAGCCACACCGGGGCATCGACGGCGTCCAGCAGGCAGGTCAGCGCCTCACGCATCAGGCCCTGGCCGCTGCTGGCCTGGCTTGCCCAATAGCCCACTTCGTACTGGCCATCGCCTGGGCGCAGGCCGATGCAGCCGATCACTTCACCGCTGTCCGGAGCGAGGATGAAATAGCGCTTTTCCTTGGCCGGGTCGAGGAACTCCTCGGCGCTCAGTTGCAGCGTTTCCTGTACTTCCTTCAAGGTCCAGTCGGGCTTGGCCCAGGCCAGGAACGGTTGGTGCAGGCTGTAGCTGTCGAGCAGCGCCTGCTGCAGTTGCTGGGCAAACGCCGGCGCCGGGCGGACCAGCAGGGTGCGCGGCGTGGACAAGGTACGAGGCAGATCGGGGTAGGGCATTGCAGGCCTTCCTGGCGGGTTGATCGGGAAATTTAAGCCTATTTTTGTGTAATCTGTGCGAGCGCCGTTACGGATTTGCCGTGAATGCCCAAATCGATCATTCAAAGGAAACTGAAGGTCCGCCCATGCCCGACTATACGCTGCATTGCTTCGCCGAATCCGGCAACGCCTACAAGGCTGCGCTGATGCTCGAACTCACTGGCCAGGACTGGCAACCGGTGTTTGTCGATTTCTTCAACGGCCAGACCCGCGACCCGCAATGGCGTGACGAGGTCAACGAGCAGGGCGAGGTGCCGGTGCTGGAGCACGCTGGGCAGCGGCTAACCCAGTCGGCGTTGATTCTTGAATACCTCGCCGAGCGCACCGGCCAGTTCGGCCCGCGTGACGACAATGAAAAGCGCGAGATCTGGCGCTGGATGCTGTTCGACAACCATAAGTTCACCAGCTACTACGCGGCGCTGCGTTTCCTGCTGTGCCTGAAGAAGACGGGTGAGACGGAAGTGACCGGCTTCCTGCGTGAGCGGGCCACGGCGGCGTACCGGATTGTCGATGCGCACCTGGCGAAGGCGCCGTTCATGGTCGGCGGGCGGCTGACCATTGCCGACCTGTCGCTGGCGGGGTATGTGTTCATGCCGGAGGACACCGGGATCGTGCTGACCGATTTCAGCCACATCGAGGCGTGGAAGCAGCGGATTCAGGCGGTGCCGGGGTGGAAGCATCCCTACCAGCTGATGCCGCGGACGGCGTAAGCCAGTACGGCCTCTTCGCAGCTAAATCCGCTCCGTGCAGGGGCGGATTTATCCGCGACAGGCCGCCACAGGAAAAATCAGTACCGAACTTCAACCCCTACATAAGCCCCGATCCCATCCCCCGGCCAGAACGACGCGGTATCCAGCCCGCGCGCGTTGTACACCGGCGTCACCGCCGTCACGTACGCCTTGTTCGCCAGGTTCTTCAGGTCCAGCGAGACCTTCCAGTTGCCCTTCGGCGCCTCATACCCCAGGTTCGCCCCCCAGATCGTGTACGACGGCGCATACAGGCTGTTGGCATAGTCCACCGCCGTGCGTGATGCCGATTGCACGTTCACCCCGGTGTACCAGCCGCTGTGGTCCTGGTACTGCAACTCACCTTGGTAGATATGTTTGGGCACGCCCGGCAGCTGGTTGTCGCCGAAGGTGTCGTCATGCCGGTAGTAGAAATCGTTGTAGGTGTACGACTGGCGCCAGCGCACCAGGTCGCCCTGGGGGTTGTCCCACAAGCGCGTGTTGAGCCCGGCCTCGACGCCCTGGTGGATGGTCGGCGAGGCGTTGAACGCGCCGGTCACCGCTGCCGCCGTAGACGTGGCGGGGATGATCTGCACGTTCAGCAATTCGTCGTGGATCCACGAACGGTACAGCGCCAGGCTGCCATCGAAGATGCCGTGGGAACCCTTGATACCCACCTCGAAGGTGTTGGCCTTCTGTTCCACCAACGGGCGGATGTACGGCAGGGTCGGGCCGGAGCCGGAGTATTCCCATGAGGCGGGCGGGTCGATGCTGCGGCTGAAGTTGGTGAACACCTGCAGTTCGGGGTTGATCTCGTAGCGCAGGCCGATGCGCGGGGCGACGCTCCAGTTGTCGTAGTCGACATGCTGCGGGAAGGTCGTGGTGTTGGGGTTCACCGCGTAGTCGATGTTGACCTTGCGCCGCACGTTGATGAACGACACGCCGCTGGTAAGCCACAGGTTGTCGACCAGGTTGATGTCGTTGCCCAGGGCGATCACCCGGTCGAACGAGTCCTTGTAGTTGACCTGCTTGAGCGACACCTTGTTGCCGTTGGCCGAATCCACCCCACCGCGCAGGTGCTGGGTCGAAGTAAAGGCGATATTGCTGCGGCTCTCGTGGCCGAACAGGTAGTCGACCCGGTCATAACCCAGCAGCAGGCCGAGGTCGTGCCAGTCCCAGTAGCTGGGGTTGCTCGGGCTGCGCGGGCTGTTGGTGTGGCGGTAGTCGTGGTACGACAGGCCGAAGGTCAGCCGCGCATCGTCGTCGAAGGTGTAGGTGGTCTTGCTGCCGACCCAGATGCTGCCCGGGCGGCGCGCACCGGCGCCGCTGCTTTCTGCGGTGGCGCTGGCCCGGCGCGGGTGGTGCAGGGCGTTGTCGAGGGTGGTGGCGCTGGGGTCGTTGTGGGTCTCGTCGCGGTAGCGCAGCAGCAGGCGGGTTTCCAGCTTCGGGTTGAAGCGGTAGCCGGCGTTGGCGACGATGCCCGAGCTTTTCGACAGGCTGTAGTCGCGGTAGCCGTCGTTGCGGTAGTTGTCGGCCTGCAGGTAGTAATCCAGGCCGCCTTCGACACCGCCGTAGCTGATGCTCTGCTTCTGGTAGTGGTAGCTGCCGGCCTCGGCACGCACGCGCAGGCCTGGGGCGCTATAGCCGCTGTGGTTGACGAAGTTGACCGCGCCGCCGAGGGTCAGCGCGCCATACTGGAAGGCGTTGGCGCCGCGCAGGATTTCGGTGTAGTTGACGCCGCTGGCATTGAGGAATTCGTACGGGGTACCGCCAGGGCCAGTCAGTGGCAGGCCGTCGAAGAGGAACTTGATGCCTTCGCGGAAGTAGCCGGGCGAGGTGTTGGCGCCTGAGCCACGGATCGAGATCTTCGCCGCGTCGTTGCCGCCGGTGGACTGTACGAATACACCGGGCTGGTAGGCCAGGGTGTCCTGCAGGGTGGCGGTACGGCCTTTGGCGACTTCTTCGCTGTCGACCACGCTGGTGCCACCGGGCACCTCGGCGAGGGCGCTGGCGGCCTGTTGCACTTCAGTCTGCTTGGCGGCCTGCACGGTCACCGTGCCAAGGGTAGGGTCAGCGGCCAGTACCGTGGCCGGGGCCAGCAGGGTGGCCAGAGCGGCATGGCGGATGGCCAGGCGCAGTGGTTGGGGGTGAATCGCACGCATCGTCGTATTCCTTGAAAGTCATCGTAGGTCCTCGGCGTTCTATGGGAATAGTCAGGCCTGTCGAAAGCGGTAAGAGCAGATTCTGTGCCAGCTGACAAAAGGCCGGAAGTTGCGGCTTTGCCAAGTAATCGCGTGTGTGGCGATGAACGAAACAGCAAGTTTTGTTGTGGCCGTGTTGTATTTGAAACAGTGCGGGTTATATACAAATATCCAAATCAAACGGCGAACCCTGTGGGAGCGGGTTTACCCGCGAAGGCTCTGGAATGGCCACCGCCGCATTCGCGGGTAAACCCGTTCCTGCAAGGCCCTGCATTGGCCGACTGTCTGTATTCCAACAGTCGCTGGGCAGTTTGTCTGGTTGGCGTACCTGCAAGAGTTGCTGGCGCCCAGTAAATACGGGGAAATAAGGCTGGCACGACATCTGCAATAGCACTTTATGTAGCCGTCTATATAAAGAGCCTGCTGTGCAGCCAAACGTCCGATTATTCAATGTATGCCTGTTGGCCAGTGCGCTGTTAGTTGCCGCCTGTTCACCCGCCACGCCCCCGCAGACCCAGTCCACCCTCAAGGGCGAAGCGGTCAGCGAGGTGAACGGCGTGATGCGCTACCCGGCCAGCGACTTCGTCGAGCAGCAGCGCGGCCAGCGCGGCGGTACCTTGCGCGTATCGGCAGCGACCGACGCTGGCAGCTTCGACATCCACGCGCTGTCTCACGGCAACATGCAATGGATGGGCCGCACCCTGTTCGACTGCCTGGTCTACCAGGCCGAGGATGGCACCCTCACGCCGTGGCTGGCGAAAAGCTGGGAGATCAGCGCCGACGGCCTGACCTACACCTTCCACCTGCGCGACGACGTCACCTTCAGCGACGGCGAGCGCTTCGACGCCGAAGCGGTGCGGGTCAACCTCGAACACATGCGCGACCCGAAGACCAAGTCGCCGCTGGCGGCTGCCTACATCGCGCCGTACTTGAACGGCCGGGTGGTCGATGCGTTCACCTTCGAAGCCACCTTGCGCGCACCTTATGCGCCGTTTCTCGATGTGCTGTCGCAAGCCTGGCTGGGGATGATCTCGCCACGGCAGATCATCGAGGCGCCCGCGACCATCGCCAGCCAGCCGATCGGCACCGGGCCGTTCGTATTGACCGGCTGGGTGCGTGACCAGCGCGCCAGTTTCGCCCGCCGCCCGGGCTACCACTGGGCGCCACCTGCGATCCATCACCAGGGCGAGGCCTACCTGGACGGCATTGAATTGAGCTACGTGCCCGAAGCGATGATCCGCTACACCTCGCTGGAAGCTGGCGACAGCGACATGGCCCTGGACGCCCCGGCGCAGAATGCTGCAGCGATCCGCGCCAACCCGCAGCTGACCCTGCGCAACCGCATTCGCAAGGGCAACCCGGCGCGCAGCATTACCTTCAATGTCGAGCGGGTACCGTTCGATGACGTGCGGGTGCGCCAGGCCGTGGCCAAGGCCATCGACCGCGACGGCCTGGCGTGGATCTCCGGCTTCGGCGAATACCTGGCCAAGGGTGACTTTCTGGCGGTGAACACCCCCGGCTATGACCCGGTGGCACGCGATGCCCTGGCCTTCGACCCCGCCGAAGCGGGCCGGCTGCTGGATGCCGCCGGCTGGACCGGGCGTGATGCCGAGGGCTACCGCACCCGCGACGGCCAGCGCCTCGGGGCGACGCTGCTGACCTACGACAACCCGGCGTTCCCGGCCAATGTCTCGGTGGCGGCCCAGGCCGACCTGCGCAACGTGGGCTTCGACCTGCGCATCGAGCTGCTGCCGATCAGCAAGGTCATGGAACTGCGCTACCGCGGCAACTTTGATGCCCTGGGCGGCGGCTACTGGCACACCAACACGGCCGACGGCCTGTACATCCTCTACCACAGCCAGTCGATCCCCAGTGCCCGGATGATCGGCCAGAACGTCGGCCACTTCCGCGACGCCAGCCTCGACCAGTTGCTCGGTGACGCCCGGCGCAGCACCCAGCCGGCGCAGCGCCGCGCACTGTATCGCCAGGCCCAGCAGCGCCTGGGCGAGACCGTGCCGGCCGTACCCTCGGTGGAAAGCCAGATGCTGCTGGCCTACCGCAACGTGGTCGGCGGCGTGCTGTTCGACGGCTCGCACAACGTGCCCTTGTTTACCAGCGTGTGGCTGGCGAAGGAGCAACCATGAAATTGCTGGCAACGTTGCTGCGCCGCCTGCGCGACGGTGTGATCGTGCTGTGGGCGGCGGCGAGCCTGACCTTCCTCGGCATGCAGCACAGTGGTGGTGACACCGCCCTGGCGATTCTCGGCGGCCCGGATGCGATGCCGAGCGAAGCCATGCTGGCCCAGGTGCGTGCCGAGTACGGCCTCGATCAACCCCTGTGGGTGCAGTACGGCCATTACCTGCTGCGGCTGGCCAAGGGCGAGCTGGGCGAGTCGTACCGCTTGCGCATTCCGGTCGGCCAGGCGATCGCCGAGCAGGCCGGCGCGACCTTGGCCCTGGCAACCAGCGCGGCGGTGCTGGCGGTGCTGCTGGCACTTGCTTCGGCGCTGCTCACCGCCAACCGCGGGCGACGCTTGCGGGCGCTGGTATCGGGCATCGAACTGGTGCTGTCCTCGGCGCCCAATTTCGTGATCGGCACCGTGCTGCTGCTGGCCTTCGCCTTCTACTTCCATGTGCTGCCGCCGTCTGGCTCAAGCGGATGGCGCTCGCTGGTGCTGCCGAGCCTGGCCCTGGCATTGCCGATTGCGGCGGTGCTGGCCCAGGTGCTGCGCCAGTCGCTGGAGCAGGTGCTGGAACAACCCTTCATCACCCAGGCCCGCGCCCGCGGCATGGGCGATACCGCCGTGCGCCTGCGCCATGCCTTGCGCCACGCCCTGGTGCCGCTGGTGACCCTGGCCGGCTACGTGTTCGCCAGCCTGCTCGGGGGTGCCGTGGTGCTCGAGCTGTTGTTCGGCCGCCAGGGCATCGGCCGGCTGATGCTCGACGCCACCGCCACCAAGGACGTGCCGCTGGTGCTCGGCGTGACCCTGCTGGCAGCGGCGCTCTACGTGCTGGTCAACCTGCTGGTGGACCTGGCGACCCAGGCCATCGACCCGCGCACCGCACGCCCCTGAATTCACGAGAAAGGAACTGCCATGAGTCAAACCTCGATTACCGATGCCGATCTGGATGAGCGTTTTGCGCCGATCTACGCGCGCATTGCCGAAGGCGCAGTGGCCCGCGAGCAGCAACGCACCCTGGCCCATGAACCGGTGGCCTGGCTGCGCGAAGCCGGCCTTGGCGCCCTGCGCGTGCCCCGCAGCCACGGCGGCCTTGGCGCGAGCTTGCCGCAGTTGCTGCGCCAGTTGGTACGCCTGGGCCAGGCCGATTCCAACCTGCCGCAGATCTTCCGCGCCCACTTCGGCTTTGTCGAAGGGCGACTGTCGTCCAACGACGCCGCCTCCCAGGACTACTGGTTCGCCCGCGTGGCGGCCGGCGAGCTGTGGGGCGCGGCCATGGCCGAGCGCACCGACAGCACCGGCAATACCGTGCAGCTCAGCGGGGGCGAGGGCGGTTACCACCTGGACGGTGAAAAGTACTACTGCACCGGCACTCTCTATGCCGATTGGGTCGCGGCGGTGGCCAACCACGGCGACGACTTCGTCAGCCTGGCGGTACCAACCCGCGCGCCAGGCGTGGAGCGGGTCGACGACTGGGACGGCTTCGGCCAACGCCTGACCGGCAGTGGTACCACGCGGTTCACGCACGTGAAGGTACAGCCTGAGCATCTGTTGCGCCGCTTCGCCAAAGGGGAGTTGCGCGCCGAGTCGTATCTCACCGCGTTCTACCAGGCGGTGCACCTGGCCACGCTGGCCGGCATCAGCCGTGCGGTGCTGGCCGACGCAGTAGCCTTCGTCAAGGGCCGCACGCGTGCCTTTGGTGTGCCCGGGCACTCGCAACCGGCCGCCGACCCGCTGGTGCAGGCGGTGACCGGCCGGTTGTCGAGCCTCGCTTTCGCCGCCGAGGCCCAGGTGGCTGCGGTGGGCCAGAGCCTGCAGGCGGTGTTCGAAGCCGGGCAGCAAGGCGAGGTGCCCGAGCAGCTCTACACCGACGCCGAAATCCACGCGTTCCAGGCCCAGCAGGTCGTCCTGCCGCAAGTGCTGCAGGCCAGCACCTTGCTGTTCGAGGTCGGCGGCGCCTCGGCGACCAGCACCACCCGGCGCCTCGACCGCCACTGGCGCAACGCGCGCACCCTGGCCTCGCACAACCCGGCGATCTACCGCGAGCAGGCGCTGGGCGACTACTACCTCAACGGCATCAGCCCGGCCCAGGCCTGGCGTGCCCGCCAGGCTGCCGCCAGTGAAGGGCAGGGCAGCGGCGACGAAGCCAGCGCAGTCTGATCAGGAGAACCGCATGAGCAGCAAACAGATGAGCCTGGGCATGAACATCCTCGGCTTTGGCTCGCACGCCGGCGCCTGGCGCCAGGGCGAGGCGGCACTCGACGCCTATATCGACGTCAACTACTACCGCGACATCGCGCGGATCTCCGAGCGCGGCTGCCTGGACGCGATCTTCCTCGCCGACGGCCCGGCACTGCCGCCGGACGTGTCCGCACAACCCGGCGGACGCCTGGAGCCGACTGTGCTGCTCACCGCCGTGGCCGCCGCCACCGAGCGCATCGGCGTGATCGCCACCTGCTCCAGCACCTACAACGAACCGTTCAACCTGGCCCGGCGCATCGCCTCGCTGGACCATATCAGCGGCGGCCGCGCGGCCTGGAACGTGGTTACCAATGCCGGTGATGCGGCAGCGCAGAACTTTGGCCTGGCTGGCGCGCCGTTGCATGTCGACCGCTACGGGCGAGCCGAAGAGTTCGTCGAGGTGACCCTGAAGCTGTGGGACAGCTGGGAAGACGACGCGATCATCGGCGACCGCGCAAACGGCCGTTTCGCCGACCCGCGCAAGGTCCACACGCTGGACTTTCAGGGCAAGCATTTTCAGGTCAAAGGCCCGCTGAACCTGCCGCGCTCGCCCCAGGGCCGGCCGGTGCTGGTGCAGGCCGGGTCGTCCGAAGGCGGCAAGGCCTTAGGTTCACGCTATGCCGACGCGATCTTCACCACCCAGACCACCCTGGCCGACGGCCAGGCGTTCTACCAGGAGATGAAAGCCCGCGCCAAGGCCTGGGGGCGTGACCCCCAGCACCTGAAGATCATGCCCGGCCTGTCGACCGTGATCGGCAGTACCGAGGCCGAGGCCCATGCCCGCTTCGACCAGCTCAACGCCTGGCACGGCGAACATGGCCTGCTGCAGCAGGTGGCGGGGCGCATCGGCATCGATGCCAGCGAGCTGGACCCGGATGCGCCGTTGCCATGGGATCGGATTGGCGCGGTGGCGGATTTCGAGCGCGGTTCGCACGGGTTT
>Ga0153918_1000197_pt1 | contig 37787 bp, 41 predicted proteins | sample TSFL002MetaG_FD_104687 | JGI IMG/M metagenome (GOLD analysis project Ga0153918, IMG submission 104687) | Attine ant fungus gardens microbial communities from Florida, USA - TSFL002 MetaG | ecosystem: Host-associated > Fungi > Mycelium > Unclassified | place: USA: Florida, Paynes Creek Historic... | reverse complement strand
GCCATCAACACGCTCACCAATTTCACCATCTCACTCTCTACTTTTGCTTGTGGATCAGACATGTACTCACCTTTGGTCGGATGTGATCATTGCCAACGGGAATATAGAAGATGGCTCTGTGCAACCTTGTTCCCGCGTTGTTCAGAACCTAGCCCAGCAAACCTCGCTTTTATTACACCAAATCCGAAAAGCATGGGAATAGTCAATGCTGGACCTGGTTCTACGCAAGCAGTACTTTCTGCTCTGCTTCCTGTACCTTCCCAATCAGCTATGACTGGTGACAGCTCTCCGTACATTCAAGGCCAGCATATACGCCTACTACCTTGCATAGAAATGTGCACCGCAGTTGACCGTGCATGTCCACCTTTCTTACAATTCCGTTGTCCAAAGAATAGTTTCAATGGGGCTTCAACTTATGGCTTTGGTTATATTGATGGGGTAGATGGGACACAAAATGGAGGGCTAGTGACAAGTGCTCAGGATCGGTGGGGAAATGTTTGGTGTAATGCTGGTTGAACACTGATCGCAGAAAACGAACGGGCCTCTTGTAATTGGAAGGATGGGAAGCTTATTCACAGAAATGAAAACCGTCATAGTACACACGAACCTACAGTCTTTTAGCAACTCTTTCCTTAATCGTCTTACAACGATGCCCACATCTTCCGCTCCCACAGCCACTACCACTACCATCATCATCATCATCATTATCATCACAGTGGTTATACGGTTCTCCACTCACTCGAATGATTGATTTCAATCTACCACTTTTAATGCCATGGCGATGAGGATTGGGCAGAAGGAAGAGAATGGAATCTGAATTGAAAAGAGGTTTTAGTCTTCGAGGAGGAAGTTTGGGATGAAGAGTTTTTATGACCGCTCGAGGTTTCGATAGATGCGTTTTGCATCGGGATGGATCCTTTACACGTTACTTTCAACATCTTTGTATCAGAAGTCTATTTCACGCGTCAATAAGTGAAATGATAGGGACAGGATAAGACATTAATGGTTTTTCTGTTCACTCGTGACAACATGTTTAACAATCATAGCAAGCTGTCCTCTAAGGTCAAGTAAGAGAGAGTCAGGTTGTATGAACATTTATGTCAATTGTATTTCTTATAGGTTCTCGTTGTACTCATGAGTATAATACGGTAAAAAGGGATAGAATATGCTTGAGTGTAGTCCCTAGACTTTGGAGTGATGATGAGATCACCCATCCTTGTCTTGTATCATCTCATCAATCATGCTCCCAGTTGAAGGAGGGTATTCTCGTGCTCAGTCTCCTACAAACCTTGCGGCCTCTACGCTGAAGATATATCAACCATATTTCGTTCCTACAGATCTTGAACATCTTACTGACAGAACACGTGGAAGGTTTTCTCATGGTCAAGAAGACAAAAACCGCCAAAATGCGGTTGGCTTTCTGGAGACCATGGGTGCTCGTATTGGATTGTGTGTGGATCTCCGATAGCCTAGCTTCAGGAGCTGAACCTCACTATGTTCCTTATGCAGTCCCAGGAAGACGATTGCTACGGCCCAAATACTTTACCATCGATTCCACTTGTTCTTTCCGAGGAAGGACTTCAACTATATTGTGCGTCCTTCTGCTCAAGATGCGCTTAAGTGCATGGAATGTTTCCTTTGTTCAGGATGTCTGCCTTGGAGGGCTTTTTGTATCAACAAAGATGCATGACACCTTGAAGAAACCCCGGGAACTCTTGGCCGTGTCCTACGCTGTCCGTTTTCCTGACTTGTCCGCGAAGTCCAAACACCCAGGCGGAGAAATAGACCTAGACTCTATGGATCCCCAGGTTAACAACTCCGTCAATATCATCTTCATGAAAATTCATTTTTGGCCAGGTGGTTGAAAATGATCGACAACGGCTGCTAACGGTGGAGCGATTTATCTTGGAGAGCATTTGCTTTAACTTCACCTCCCGCCTACCATTTCCCTATGTCATTAAAATCGGCCGAATACTTGGAGGTGAGGTCTTGATTTGATATCGTCGATCTTCATCTCAGACCTGTATTACAGCAACTAAACTCCTCACAAAGTTTGCTTGGAGATTGGTGATGGACTGGTGTGTTGCAATAGATAAACCCGGACACAAGTGATTTAACCAGAGACAGCTATCGTACGTCCCTGCCTCTACAATATCCACCTCATTCTGTTGCACTCGGCGGACTTTTTGTCGCATGCTTCTTGTCATCATTCGAGCAGCCCAATTCAGATGATCCAGAGAAGCAAATTGCAGGAGAGATAACCCAGAAGTTGAAAAAGAGAGGTGACTGGGAAAGAAAATTCCAGACACAAGTAGAAGACATTGAAGGTAAAGTGGGCTTTTACTAGGAATAAATGTATTTTGACTTGTGCTGGAGACATAACACATACTCTTCTAGACCTCATCATTCAATTCGTTCAAAACTCCTCGCTGTCCACTTCACCCAGTACACCGTCATCTCCTTCTCCTCAGCACCACATACCCCACCAACATTCTCACTCAAGTCAATCACAACCGTTACCATACAACTATGACCAGCTCATAAGGATGAAAATTACTATGCGGCAAACGGAACATCCACCTAGACGTCGTCCCTCGTATCTATCTTGGGACAACCGTGATTCCTGGGATGTAGGTTATCATTTCAGTCCCGAAGAGAAGAAAGAGGCTACCGTTAGGTATCGGTTTACACCCGGCGACAGTGAACTTACTGCGTCGATGCCTGACTGATGATTTTACTAATTCATCAATTTGTTACACGGTGCTCGAGCATAGTCCGTACTGATGATACGAATCTGTTAATATGTGATTAAAAGGAATAACTATAAATATGTTGATGCCGATTTTCATCAATGACTCCTGCTCATCTATGATGGGACTTACACGTTGCCGAATTCCTTGCACAGAGCATTCAGGAGATTAACTCATCCACGTCGTCAAGGGGTGAGAGATGGAAACCCTTTGGAATGAGTGGGTGTCCTTTCCTTTCAACCGACATAGTCAATGAGCTCTCCTAGAGTCGAGATTGGTGCCAAGTTGACATTCCGTGCTCTTATACCCCCTGCGGACAAGCGCATTCCTCTGACTCTGAGAAATGGGATTATGCCAGTGGTGTGTTATCTACCACTCGTTTTTATGGCCTACCTTGCTCGGAGATCCAATACCTATCTTATACGACTGCTACTTCTACCTTTGACTATCTGCACAGTTTTATGCGCTGCGTACCGCTTTGTGTGGACACAACCTCTTCTAAATTTGTATAACTGGGGACACAGTTAGTGCAACTCTGCCTGCTTGGATTTTTGACTGTTTTCTCATGATTTATCAGGTCTCATGGCAGCAATTGCGATTTCAAAGGCGATAGAGTATGCCTTAACAAGAGAGGGTATGCTCAAAGTTGGAGAGTCTCGACCAGGAGTATTTAAAGGAAAAATGAAAGTTGACGCTCTTTCAGAACCCGCACAGAACGGCTTCCATTCAGTTGAAGAGCCTAGTCAACATATAGAATATTTGCCTTGTTGGCTTTCAGATGCACTAGAGCTCCTCACCTCCATTCGAGTACATTATTTCAAATTTGGAAAAAACACCTACGTACCACGAATCATCCGCCCCCTTGATTCCAGACGCACTTTTCTTATTGCTACTTTCAAGTCCTTCATTATTTCTTACTGTACGTTTGATTTCCTCGAATCAATCATCAAGCTCTTTCCCGGAGGAATTGGCACGCCTCTTGGAGGGAGTATGTTCTATCCTCAGCTTCCCGCTCCATTTCCGCGATATTTCGTCTCAACACTCGTTCATATCATGACTGGATTCGCCCTCCTATCTGGATTCGACATGGTGTACGACTTATGCACGCTATTCGCCGTGGGCGTTATTGGAACACCTCCGATGGCTTGGCCTCCTTTGATAGAACAGCCTTGGTTAGCGGAATCAATGCATGAACTTTGGGCACGAAGGTGGCATCAATGCTTCAGACAGACATTTCTCGTCTATGGAGCTTATGCAGGGAGATGGTTATTCGAAGTTCTGGCAACCTGTATCTTAGCCCCTTTTACTGTATTATGCTCTTCCGTCAAACATTCAAGAAAAGTAAAAGTTGCCCAGTTTGGAGGTATGGGCATGCTCCTTGGAACTTTTGTCGCATCAGGATTGGTTCACGAATGTGGGATGTACACAATGAACAGAGGGTTTGATTTCATGCCAATCCTATTTTTTGCCTTGCAAGGTCCCATTTTAATGGGAGAAAGGATCTGGAGGGAGGTGACTGGGAAGAGGGTAGGAGGATGGGCTGGAAGGCTTTGGGTGTACTTTGTCATGCTTGTGATGGCTCAGCCAATGAGTGGGTTCCAGTCTTTCATGCTGCTACTCACGAAGTGCTGACAGTATAATGACTTTGAAGTCGACTCTTGGCATCGTCGTGGTCTAGGAGGGGGGATGTTATTGCCTCCAATAGTCAGCCCCACGAGAATTTTTGTAGTACCATTGCTAGGGAGATTTGTGCCACGACTAGAATGCCTGCTTGGTATGTGAACTGGACTATGATGCAAACTATCGATCAGTCAGAGTTACAGAATTATCCTGTAATTCATAAGGAAATTGTAATTGATAATAAACAGCGAAAACAGTGAGTGCACAGCACCACAGCAATGATAAACAAGATAACGACAGCAAGTTACCTGAGAACAGCAGACATGGACAATGGGATCACCGAATTATAATGCCTCATTGAAGTCGGGCGAACCTCGTGTATATGCTGCCGATATCCCGTATACGACCGATTGTCGGGATCACGGAAGCATCCCAATCCTTAATAGATGATGAGCCACAAAGAATGATGATAAGATAGGAACATACACCAATACTCCTCCAACCAACTATACCGACACATATATTATCGTATTGGACTGAGGGTCCCCAGCTAGAACCATAACATCCAGGGGCCACCGTCAGCTCTCTGGCAAGTTTTTCGAGCAAAGGCGTTAGCTCAAAGTTCCTGTCGTGTCCATGACGAAGTGTGATGTAGATGAACTGTGTCACAGGGGATGCGATTGCCCAGAAAAAATCTTGATGTTGAGTGAGGAGGACTTGTGTTATCTCGCCATGACCGACCATGGCCTCCATTATTGGTAGGGCGAAGTCAACATAGTTTTCGCATCTCATAAATGAATTGTGTTCTTCAAGATTCTTCCAAACTATTCAAGATTCTTGAGGGAGAGGTGAAGACAACAACAAATTTGAAATCATACCCATGAGCCAGACGCCTCTCGATGAGTTCTGCTCTTCAAAGCCATAGCGCAAACTTCAGAGACTATCAGATTCAGATACACAAACATCAAAGCCAAGTGGCTCACGCGAGAAGACCCCGATCCTTGGAAGCTCTGCTCACCACATCAACTGTGTTGGTAGGATTGTCAGAGTAAGACTGGGAGGCGCTAAACCACACAATTTCAGGAGCCAGAGATTCGGTCATCGTGGTAAGCGGTAGTAAAAGACAAGATGGCTTGGGGTGCGATTTTTTTCCTAAAAAAGTCTGGGCTCTAAGGAATTATTTCTGTGGAAAATAGACAAGAGTCGACAATTCAGTGCCGGGACGGGAGAAAAAGGAATGAAGGGACTTTCCTAGAAAGGATCTCTTATATTGCGATGGGTCAGCGAATGGTAATGCCCGAAGGGCAAAAATCAAGACCGCGACAAAATTCCTAAATGAATGATAACTGCACAGCTTTCCTTGATGCAGAAATGAATTCCAGAGATCTAGCTCAAGCTCAGTTTGCACCGATGGAACTCGGCCTGTACACCTACCAGGCAAAACATTCGAGTCCGCTGAAAGTTGCAATGGACGGCGTGATAAGGCCGTCCTGACCAATTCAGAAACTCCGGTTTTCATGAATATCGGGCCAAAATATTCACCGGACATTGTGTCTGACGCATAAATAATCTAGTCCACCCAATTTCACATGAAGTTCGGCTACAGACTTTCGTGAAAGTTAGATGCTTATCCTAAGCTGGCATTCCGAGTCTTCTAGTCCTACCGAACGCCGAATTATGGAGTACTTTGCCACCTGATGACACCGGATACATGCGGGACGGGAGAAAGCTGTGCACTTGTCAGATATGCTGATTGCAAGTTTGAAACAATTGAATTTGCCTCAGTTAGCGGTCCGCCATGATCCAGAGTACAGGTACAAAAATAACATGATCATCATTTATGCCACCAACTCTTTGAGGGACCGTGTGAATATCTTCAAGCCTGCCCTGAACCTTCTTCAGTATAATCCGCTTGGCGCGTTCATGGTTCTTCGGAGTAGGACTCCCCAATCGCCGGTTAGTCGCCTAACGTAGGGACTGGTGTGTTCCAAATTCTCTACTCTTGCTGGTTGTTCAATACTTTTTGTAGCGATTGCACCTGGGTGTGATGCCATTCATAGGCGCCATATAGGCGTGTTGATGTTCCCTTCAGGTGATATGAGATCGCCTGTGAAGATTTTGGATTACCTGGTGTGTTTATTCCTCCCTAATGTTTCTGAGTCCTTTATATCTTCGCCCAGAACGGTGATCATTGGATATATGTGACTTGGGTGGAATCCCCATGTCTTATACTATGACGGAGAAGAACTGGTTTTAACAGATTGCCGTGGAATCCGTGCTAAATGAGTTGTGTTTGACGTGCTCAAGAACATTCAGATAGAGTGTCCTTCCATCCCATCATTCTACGTGGTGTGTTTGCAGCAGCAGAAGTAATTTACTTCGCGCATGAGAGTTGTAGAGGTGACAATCTCTGCGTATTTCTGTCATTGGCAGAGTTTTTTAGAAATCAAATAAGCCAGGCCATTTTCCGACAATGTCTCGTGTAGCTTTCTGATGTTAGCTATCTGATGTTGTCGACTACATCCAATTATCAATGATAGGATGTACTTATTGGAGTCATCTGAGGGTCCAAGCCACTATGAAAGCAATTTTATCCTCCTGGTTGAAGTTTTATTGTAAATCTTGAACACAGTGAAGAAACTGCTGTGAACAGGTCATACTTCCCTCAATGATTTGGGCAGTCCTAATATGAGAGGTCATGGAGGAGAATGGCCCAAATGTTGATGCTGCTATCAGACTCCCCTACAAAACAGATGTGTTCTTGTTCTTGTCAATTCCTAAAGAGTAGTGCGATATACTCTGCTGGATTGAATTGTTATTCAGAAGGCACACAATTTTTCAACTAGTCCCAAAGATCATCAGTGAGGGGTAAAATAAAATTAGATTATTGTAACGATAATTTGGTCAGTTTTTTGCATCATTTGACAACTTCCTTCAATGAGAGAGTGAGAGACAAAGTGAGAGACAACTCATAATGTGGAGCATCTCTGAACATGGCCGTCTATTGGAATTAGTTCTTTTGCCAATCTGGCAAGCAATTCATCGGATCTTGGATTTTGAGGAAACGATAAGCCGTCGCCAGGCCTAGATTTTCCATCAGTCAGTCAGTGAATAGGGATGATCGGTAGAAAGAAGCACGGACGACGATCCACCACATATAAGTCGGGATACGAGATGATGTTTGCTACGCCAGCCAAAGACTTGAGACCAATTCTTCCGCCAGCCGAGGTCATAGGGTCTAATATGTCGATGCGCATCTTTCACAAGTCTTCGTTGCTCATAAGATAGCTCGGTTTCTACCGGGGGACTAGAGAAGACATGACCTTCACGAGAGAGAGGAGGGAGATAACGCAAGAGCAAGAAAGGAGTGACAGACTCTAGAGTTGTTTGATTGGTTCTGTAGCGACCGTCAGTAGACGCGAGGTGAGGTCAGATAAAAACCCACGAGACAAGGTAGAGGTGATAGCTCAAGAAGGAGCCAACCATGAGACTGAATACAATACCTGCAAATGTCAGAGCTACTTCGTGGATTGGTGTATCTTCATTCTGACGAGTGTGATCAGTAATAGAGTCCTCTGAAACAACGAATTGACCTACGATAGCGAAAGGGTTGTTGAAAGCATAAATCAAGGCCATTCCAGATACAGCTCCGATGTACAGAGAAAGGAGAGTAATACAAGTCAAGAAATGAATGAAGGCAGGGTATGTACGGTGACCCTACATGTTCATCAGCTGCTTGATAGCTCAAGCCGAAGAATGTCTTACAATACATTTGGAAGCCAACCATGGACAATGGTGATCTATGAACTATATGAGATGTCCTCATTTTGCTTTTCAAGGATAGCAACAGACCCATCTTCAGTACGCATCGATCACATAAGCCGCAGTGGTGTGTTCTTTCCGGTTTGGGAGCCTATCCAAGCATAAGGTTTTCACTGTATGAGCAACGAGCAGTTGAAACCCTACCTCACACTTGTAGCACCAAGAACCATACTGAATGTTATCTCCAGATCGCATCAAGGCCTCTGTTAATTCAACATCATCATCGGTATCGTGCAAGGAATTTGACTTGGTAACGGATCCAGGATCGCGGACGACCAACACAATGAGAGAGGCAAAAGCGCATAATGTCAGGGTATAAGTGATCATTAAGTGTATCCCAAAGGCAAGATATTGCTTCATGGTCAAGAGATGAAAATCGACAAGTACGTAGAGCCAGGAAGGGTGAGGCGCTAGCATAATCAAAACAAGCACTGGATCCCACATTTGAGGCCGAGATCACTAAGAGCTGATATTGTACATACCACATAGTGGGATGTAATGATACCATTTTTTCGCAGATATGCGAGCATCGGGATGACCAGAAAAGCTGGAATCGGAATGTATGGAGCTCAGAGGGCTCCGTGTCTGCATATCATATTCGAAGTTGAGAAGAGGAATTCTTTGAGGAGTCATTGTATGTGTAAATCGTAAAGGGGACTCCGGACCCTGGAAATCATAGGATACTGGCATGCACAGTCACGGTCGTTACGTATCGAATACAAAAACAAAAATGAGTCTTTTCCGGAACTATCCAAGGTGTCAAGGGGTATATTTACAGCACGGGAGACGTGCTTGAAAGGTGGATGCTTGCTGTTATTTTTCCTCTCCTTGACTGGACACTATATACCGTTTCACGTGCCAAGACATATCATTTGATAACTAGAACGGCACCCGGCGTCTAGGTCTCCGGTATATTTCACTGGAGAAAGAGAATGCATCAGCTGAATCTGGTATAACCAATGAGGAAACCGTACCTAAATATTCATTACGTATATGTCTGATGTACAAAAGACTATGCTCTAGGTATAGTGCCCGAACTTGGACATAGTTAGATCTCTGCCAATGGCTCCTTTCAGCAAAGCTATTCAGCTTGAGTCTTCCCCAACAGCATTTGGGGAGAATGGCAGGGTCTATCAAGGCTCGATAGATCCAGAGTGGTTGGTTGTCATGTCAGTTTCTTCCCTCTTTTGCCATTGCAACTCATGTTCAACAATCTCACAGGATTCCTCATGGAGGTGCTCGGATTTTTGTTTTCTAGAACGACTTCAAGAGGCTGATGGATGATAAGGATATGTACTTGGTCTTATAGTGGAGGCTGCGATGAGATTCCAGTCAATGGCAACGCAGAAAGATCCCATCCATGTCACAGCACACTATTTGCGACCCTCGGCAGTTGGAATTTTTGAAATCCATGTGCGTACCATCAAGTCAGGAGAAGGCTTTACAAACATTGCAGCAGATTTCTTTCAGAAGGTAAGCCCGACCCTTTGGCGAAAGAGGAAACTAAGTATGGCTGCGCAGAATACACTCAAAGTCACCACGCACATGATATTTGGCTACAATGGCCCTGCAGCTGATGATAAGACTTTATTGACTTTGGATCCACCTTCTCCCTACGCTCGGCGAGTGCCGTTCCATTGCCATCCTTCAGAGGCACCCAAGCAGCGACCTCGTGAGGGCCTGAGGTACAGAGATCGTATCGAATTAACAGAGGACCCTGAAATCCAAGAAAGGAATCACCCAGACCACCCAAGCCGATCAAATAGTACTACTATCGGAGGTGGGGGGATTGAATGGGGAGCTTGGCTAGGTTTCTCTGGAAAAGAGGAAACACTGACTGCCCCTGCTCTTGTCCTCATGGTTGATATGTTCACCGATTTGCTGATAATGTTGCCTCGGAGTGAAAGAAAGGGTTTGTCTACCAGGTGTGTCATTTCACTTGACGGAGCGACCGTTAATCTGAAAATACAATTTTATAGTTGGTTTCCGACCATGACTCTGTCAATTGAATTCAAAGCTCCAATTCCCAAGCCATCGGAATTCCATGCCTCTCGTACTGTCGGACTCTACTCCACTGGGAAGTTTATTGGCCATCCCCGAGGCCGGCATGAGACCTACGTTGAAGTTTGGACTGCACCTACGAATATTGGAGAGGGCAACCCCGTCGATGGCTGGAGAGACAAGCAGGTCTGTCTAGCTATCTCCACTCAGATGAATTTAGCTATCCCTTTCGACGAAGCAAGTAAAAAAATGGACAGAGAAACTACTAGACTATGATGCAATAAGTTAGTGGCGTTGTGTACAGACCGATTGTCGCCGACCGCTCCTAATCTGAAGGTAGAACAAACTACAATGTTCAAGCTCGACTTTAGTCCGTTAAGCTGCTTCCAGATTCTGCAGGCGTGATTTGAACTAATCCTACATTATGACGACCACTCACGAAACGAAAGAGATTTTTCGTGATCTCATGCATCTACAAAATTGCACCGCTCATCATCTCTAGCCTGAGCCCATTCTAGCACGAGACAAAGTAGAAAAATTAAAACATAATCAGCCATAATCAGCCAATCGAAAATAGGCGGTCGATCTTTCCCACTTGTAGCCGAGATAACGTGATGATTTCCCTGTCCCTCGATTGCCCATTGTTTGAGTGCATTGTTTGATCCCTTCCCACTCACAACGATCGGAACGAGCTCTGGCTCTGTCGTGCTCTCACAACCTTGCCTCGTACCGTCGGTCATTAACCTCGTGCTGTTATTCCATCGTGGCGAATCACTATCATCATGTCTCGCTCATTGACTACTGTGACAAGAGTTGTATCGAATACTCAGAAATCCGCCTCGGTGCAATCACTTGACCGTACTAAAGCACGAGGTCGGTTTTCCGCTTTAAACGTGTGGGCACCTTTCAACTGACTCATGTATTAGGCTTTCATGGTACTCTTCGTCGGCCAGCGATACTGATGCCCGCGATGTCACCTCTCATGAATGAATGCAGTATCGCCAAATGGAAAAAGAAAGAGGGGGAGGTATTTGCTCCTGGAGATGTTCTTTTGCAAATTGTATGTGCTCAATATGATGTGATACCCTGGCCCATCTACTACTGGATCAAGGAATCGGATATTGCAATGATCGATGTTGAAGCTCATAGCCCAGGGATTCTAGGAAAGATAATTGTATGCTTGTACGAATGTTGAAATCACACCTTTCTAATTCCTTATAGTTGCCAGATGGGACAACCAATGTGCCTATTGACCAAGTCATCGCTCTTGTTGCCCGCGATGAACGAGAGCTTGCCAGTCTCCAGTCTATGAAAATTGATTCCTCTACATCATCTTCTCTCGATCTCTCCTCATCTATGAGTGTCAGTTATTCATACGATTTTCCGAAATCGTCACCATTGCCGATCAGAACCATCCGCAAGGTAACACCTTTCAACAAAATGCACGACATCGATAAAGGGCTTCGTGCGACTACACTCTTGTCTGCAGGTTTCACGACAGTCTCATCCAAGGCCGACGAGGTAAGGAAAATCGGTCAGACTCCTGTGGCACGATAATCGGACTACTTTTCTCCTAGGTGACTGGAGGTCGTATTCGAAGGAAGATTGTGGTCAGCTTCAAGAAGAATCCAAAAATGCCTTATGAGTCTGCTTGAGTATCTTTCCGAGCGTGCTAGTACAATTGCCAGTCTTATGGCGAGGCGACGAATACTTCTAGATCCACAACAGTCTCTGAAGCAGATATCTTGTATAATGTGTTATTGTAAAAGGGTGTTGAAGCCTTTGCATTGACTACCATGGTTGTAAAACAAAGCTACTTTCATCGACCACAGACTTGCATGTCCTCCTTTGAAGCCTTACCAAGGGAACAGAGCAATGGGTGCTATGGATTGTGTTACCGAACTGAATGATCACAGAGGTCCGGGTTAGATCAGATATAACACTGCCTTGCGTTAGAAACCCATCAATGGAGTTCTCCAGACATTGTGCTTTCAAGAGCAAAAATCATGAAACCTTTCTAACATAGATCTACCACGAGACGATGTAATGCAGTCTACAGAGCCTGAATAAGCCTTTTCTTCAAAAGTTCCAGGAAAGAAGAAGGGTAGAAAGATTGGTCTGTTAATATAAGACCTCTGGGTCAAGCAGGGAGTGTCATTTTAGAAGACTATTTCGTGGGGGAAGTGACCAGGTAAACACAATCGCTCGCTGCTCAGATTACATCTTCGTCGAGGGCAAGGCACTATAATGATGTTCAGAAGTGCAGTTCAACTCATGAACCAAGGTAGGATCTTACTTGGAAGTCAATAAATGCTGATGAATTCTCGGCACCACCATCTTTGGCCTTCGGCGATGGCATCATGAACTGAAGGCTGAGAAGCCCATCATTATCAATCCTAAGAGAAGTTTTCGTAGAACTCTGTACAGCGCGCAGAGATTTTGCTATTTGCGAGAACCGGTAGCTTTTGTTCCTCAGTCAATTGAGGTCTCTTGCAGCAGTCAAGAAGCATACCTGAAACTGACACTCTGTGTGCATTCGAACGATTCGAGGACATCTCTATCATTAGGATAGTCCAACTGAGACAATACATGAGTTAAAATGTTTGAAGAAACAGTTGATACACGGACCTCAGTTGTACCAAAGTTGCCTCCTGCCTTGATGCGTAAGATGGATTTGGTTGGATTGCGTCTCCGTGATTTCTCTGCCATTGGATCGTCTTGTGGGCCTGGTGGATTGCTAATAAAGGTTAGTTTGTCGCAGGATGGGTCTAGCTCAGAAAGTGCTTCTCTAAACCACGAAGACTGGAAAAAATTAGCGCTTTCTGCAAGATGCCAATGGAACTAAATTACATTTACCTTCAGGATAATTCTAAGAACCCTGTGTATGCTATATGAGATCAGATACTTGCTTGTTTTATGTAGACGCACAATCGATCCGAGTCAAACCCAAAATCCAAATAAGGCTCAGGTTCATACGTCGAGATCTCGCACGTTGTAGTGGGGCCAACAGCATCTTCGGCGCTAGGTAGATGTAAGTAAGACTGGCAACACCAAAAGAAGTATATATACATAAGCAGGGTTAGAGGGTAGCCAGAGCCCACGTATGTTAGCCGCATGCCCGTGTGTTTCTCGGATGTATTGGGGTTCAAGGGTTCGATCCGCTTCCCATTCTCATCTCCACTTTCATGGTCACTATCTTCATTCTGTTTCTTCCAACATTTCTTTCCCCCGACTCCTGATAACGAAATAGCAGTGCCAAATATATTGAGGCAATCGAGAACAGTGTTAAGAGGCATTTCGAATGACGAGTTTTCTATCTCCTGGTCTTGGGTTGATCGCATCATGTTGTCATCGGGGGAGTTCTCCATGTTATAGACGTATTCGTCAAAGATGTCAGCAAATATCCAGGCGGTGGCTGAACAAGGCAGTCATGGTATTCCGATTAGTGGAAAGAGCATCCGAGAGTGAATGTAATTGGTATCACCCGTGATCGTTCTTGCCTCTTCTACCTTTACTGTCATTCCCTGTTTTGTAACGGTAACTGTAGCACGCTTTCTTATGAGGTGAGTGTTGCTCGTTACAAACGGGTCGCTGCGTTACATTATGGAAGTTGACACCTCGTAGTATGGTTGCGAAATAACGTAGGTCATGCACAGATGCTGTAAGTACCTGGAATTCCATTTCTCGCGAGTTGTATGTGAAATCATCAGTCCACTCACTGGTAGTTGTTTTGCGGACATTGAACCGTCAAATAAGGTATCGATGATCAAGTTCGCGGCGTATTTGTCTCAACCATCTTGGATAAATAATTCGCGTTTACTAGACCAGAGTCATTTACACATCAAGTTCCGAAGCTGCTCATTCCCACTGAATTTTGCCACAAATATCTGCGGATCTTAGTGATTCCCATTCTCATCGACCCAAAGGACTACTTGGTATAGATCAACTGTTATACATATACAATCATGACTTAGGAACCGGATCAAACTAAGCGGATCATCAAAACTTGTTTTGTCAAGAGGATAAAGGCAAACAAGGACCCAGGCCGGCTTGAGAGCACCCTGAAGAGTTGTTGATGAGTCCCAGTGTTCAGTACCATTGCCCATGCCTCTCGATCTCTCCTGCACCTCCTCCACCGCATCTTCCGTCGTCGTCTTATCACTTCCACCCCCTTCACAGTCTTTTTTTCTGTGAAGAATGTGACGCTGTACGGTGCAACCGATGTGTTGCCGTCGAGGTCAGCACGTATTACTGTCCAAATTGCCTGTTTGAGGTCCCAAGCGCAAGTGTTCGTGCAGAAAAGAATAGGTCAGGCGGCTAGGCCTGTGCTGAACGCGAAAGTACTCAACCGTTTTGAAAGATGTGCCCGCAACTGTTTCTCGTGTCCTATCTGCAACAACACTCTGTCTATTGTATCTTCAGATCCTACAGAAACGTCGGATGGTCGAATACCTATGACATACAGTGCCGCTGGTGAACCACCTTTCTTTTTATATTGCAATCACTGTAGATGGGATTCTGCAGAAATTGGGATCACGTTTGAAAAGCCTACCGGACTTGCTGGTGCGCCTCTTATCTGTCGTTCTTCCCTTTTGGAGGCAAATTATATCTTTGATACAGCACAACTGCAGAAGTATGAAGATTCTGCACCCGACGCTCTGGAATTTGACAGACTGAAGGATCACTTCGAACCATTCTTACGTGCATCATCGTTTTCCTCTTCCATCGCCGTTAATGCTGCGCATCCCAGTAGTGCAGCGCACTCACATCACCTTCATTCTACCTCCATAACAGCTGCTGCTTCTGCTGCTTTGGCGCGCGATATTCCTGGTGTTGCCAAGTATACTCCGATGTCGCGAACTGTGTCCGGGAGGGCCCATCGAGACCGGACTGTGAACAGAGACGAAATGCCGGAGTATAAGAGTCGCGTTGATATCACCTCTGTTGGAGTTGGTGCCGGTGGTGGTGACTCCGAGGTTGACTATATGCGAAAGCTAAGGAATATCCAGACCGTTGGCAATGTGGAACAAAGATGGGGGATCAGTTGGGCTGGATCGTTACAAACCAAGCTAGTGGCTTTAATGTTGCTCAAAGTAGATGTTGACATTTGAATAGGGATCTAAGGCCCTTGCGAATACCTCTTCATTGTAAACGTTCCAAACGTTGCCCATCGTGTACTCATATCCTCATCAAACCAGAGCAAAAGGCCCAATCAGTCCGTTACAAGATTAAGCTCGTCGCTGCTAATTACCTGCCAGCCATCAATGCCGTTCTGCCCAACTTCCAGAAACCCACCGTCATCTCAGATGCTGCTAAACGTACACTTATGAAGGTGTCTCCTCAGAGTATCGATGATAGTACTACATCACCTGGTCTCGTTGCAGGGAAGACATATCCGTTCCACCTGGCCTTAACAAATCCACTTTACGACCCCATACAAGTTCGCCTTTCTGTTCAGCGAGTACACGTGGCGACCAGCGAATCTTCTGAGAAAGCACGGAGACCGCCTTTCGCAATTTCTTTACCAACATCCCCATTCCATATAGCCGCATTTGCCGAAGCTTGGGAATATGAAGACGATGACGACATGCTGGTTGACAATGATGACCACGAAACAGGCATGAAAAATCGCGATAAAGATGCCCGAGCCAAGACAAAAAACATCGGGGTGTTGGAGAGACGGGCAAATGTTACACTAATTGGTGGTGAGGTGATCATTGGGAAAGAAGCATGTGGTAGTGTCAAAGTCAGTCTAATTCTTTGGTTTTCGTTTCCCGCTTGATCTTATTTTCTCGTCAGTTTAACATGTTGGTGACATATACCTATCGATCTGATGATCCTACGCCCTCTGATATTGACGGCAACGTGCCAAAAACTACGAAAATGTCAGAAGTTAAGACGTTCGGATTCTATGCGGTCGTCGATCTCGGTCCTATCGTACCAAGGGAAGAAACGAGCGGTATCTAGTGTGGCGTGGCAAGAGGCCATCGGTCAAGATGCATTGTTGAGCCCAGACCATACAATTTATCCCAGCCAACTGAAATTTGAGATGTCAATAACCTGCCACTACTCGACGTTTGTAATTCGAAAAAAAACAAAAACAAAAAAATTATATTTTTCAATATTTTGATTCCTCTTGAATAATATTAAAAACTCAACTAGAAATGGTCTATATTTATTTAACCCAAATGAGGTTATCTAGCAACACTACCTACACCGCTTTACTGCCAATTGTTCCCTGAGCAACCTCGGTGCTTCCTAGATTCCCTTATTATTTTTCTTCTCTCTCTGCGGGCAGTGCCCGATTACATTTCACTATACGCCTGGTGCACATCTCATCTACGACATTCTCGCAGTCATGAGTGTTACAATCTCTTCACAGTCAGAATCTAGCCATGAAAATGTCTCCAGGCCTCAGGCACATGCGTTGCCCAAAAAGCGGGGAGAGATAGGATATGTGGAGAGGGATAGTGACAAGAGCAGGAGTTCAAGTCCTGATGTTGTGTTGTCCCGGCGACATCCTGCAGACGTCGAGCACAGAGGTAGTGTAAACCAGCCGACCGCCAATCCACAAACTCAACCCTCTATCATTACCTCTGAAGCCATCGATGCCGTCTCCAAGCAAAAAAGACTTCAGTTGCGGGGGTTATTCTCATGCAAATCCATTCATCAAAAGCCGCGGAAGGTAGCTGGCATTGAACTCCCAACGCTGACAAAATTCAGTTTGCAAACACTAGCCCTAGTTGGCACTGTAATAATTTGGGTCTTCATGGCAAGGTTTCTTATGAAGGCTGGAGAGAATAACAATACATCTGGGGAGCCCTCTGTCACTATCTTCATGCATGCCACCTTCAGCATCGTCATCTTGGGCCAATTGCTGTTTTTTGAGAGGCGAATATTCCGTATGCGTGCGGAGCGATATTCTTACGTTCATCCTGGCGAACTCTTAGCCAGATTTAGGAACCAGAATACAGCACCGGACGATGCCATTGCATTCTCTCCGTGGAATAGACCATCGTTACCTACATATGCAGCCGTTTTAGAGCAGACTGGAAGTGGGACGGGAGACGTAGAGGATCATGTCATCGCCCAACACCCCCCGCCTGTGTATGGAAACACAAGAGGTAGCACGTTCTTGCTTTCGGGGTTTTTGAGCGACGATCAACGTTTGCAAAGACCTCCATCTGTTCATAGTGCGATAAGCATGGCGGAAAGACCAAAGAGTTATGCAAGCAGGGACGATGAATGGGAAGAGATACAAAATGCCGAAAGAGCAAGAGCCCTAGAGGAAACCTTGACGAAACTCCAAAGAACAACGGCTAATTGAGAACATGATGGATGAGGAAGACATTTTCCCCATTTGTGTCAGACGGTGGTCCGATAGAAAGAGCCAGAGGAACGTTTACACTACTTCTTCATTACTCACTGCTTTCTCTGCTTTTTTCTAGTCTCTTCTTGGTTGTTCGAGAAAGATGTAGCTGTGTCTATATCATGGAGAACATTTTCATGCGATTGGTAATTTTAATTTCAGGCACGCGGACACTCAGACAACGCGGGTCGATTTGAGTCAGCAGGCCACGCCTTATTCTACCACGTTCTGCCACCAAGATATCCCTATTTTGTAAGCATTGTTCAGACCCAGAAGAGAAATCAATCAAAGGGTTCAAATGACTCATCCCCTGACTTTACCGTTTGGGTCCTCAATTATCTCCTTAACCCGACTAAGTCAAATGCCCTTAGTTCAAGATCTGAGTATACAGTGCCTCCCCTAGTCTTCTCTTGTCTTCCCTGGTTGATAGTTTCAGTTCTAATGGGCTTTGATCTTCCTCAGTATTCAATCACTGGCCCTGCCCCTGACTATTCTTTTGAGCCTGCATGCGGGGAACGCACGTTACAACAGACACCTTCTCGAATACGACCAACGACAGAAGCGACCTTTATCCGCAAGTCTGGGAAAATTACGGTGGTCCTTCATAATCAGGAGGACAATGCCAGAGTGCCGAGCTACGGACGAGCGGCTCTTATTGTTGGCTCTCTTCTTTTTGACTCAAGCGACAGCATCTGCGAGGTCGTACTGGAGGCATGAGTTGAAATAACATGTTTTGATATGCGAGAAACTCCTAACTGTTTGACCGTTCTAGATTGTTGGTAAAATTGAAACCATGTCATCAGAAGGTGGGGCAGAGACCACCACTGTTCTTGACAGGAAACGGGTATTATGGTCAAACAGGTACAAAAGTGGCCAGTGCCCTAGCCAGATTGAATTCTCAGTTCAACTACCGTCAACTTTCCGAAACGGTCAAGAAGAACGACCACTTCCTCCGACATACGCGGTTGACTTCCTCAATATACCTGCACTATTTGTTCGATCTAGTTATTACATGCGAATTTCAGTTACTCGCAAATTAACTAGGAGGGTGGGGTTTTTGACCAAGACCAAGAGGTGGGTAGATTCTAATCCCTCCTGAATTTCTCCTGTATCACATGTAGGGTCTTTATCCCATTCAAATATTACCCTCGTACAAGACCCCACCGCCCCATTGTCCCTTCTTTGTGTTTTTTTTCTGCCGTTAAACGTACGCCTGAAGAATGGCACCAAACCATTGCTCCCATGAGGACACCATTAAATGCTGACCTCGGACCAATTTTTGGCCATGTAAGTGCAGGCATGGTGCATAATACACGATGTGCTGAATTCTCGTCAGCTCCTGGTCCCTTCGGCCCGCATCTATGGCGTTCGAGATTCCATTCCCTTCCATGTTCAATTGAGTGGTCCCGAGGATGCATTGCGTGCCTTTTTGAAACCTACAGAAGTATCCTCAAGCAGAAAAAGATCAGCCAGCAAAAACATATCCGCCAATGCACCCTCAATACTTCCGGTCATACGTCGTCAGCCCTTATCTACATGTCCTGTGCCTTCCACACCAGAAACCCCCATATCAGAACCCCTTTGCCCTTCCACAACTTCGCTTCCCATGTGGTCAGATGATGCTACTCGGCCCTCCCTCCGTGTCTTCCTCCTTCGTCAGGTTACTCTAGAAACACGAGGAGGAAGAAGAAAGTCATGGCGAAATCAGATCCTTGGCGAAGCGAAGCTCCTGAATATTCCACCATTGTTAGCAGATGGTTATTCCCAAGACGAAATTCGGAAGGAGGATCATCTTGACTGGGAAGGAGAACTACGGATTGATAGCAAGCATGATGTTGGGAGCTGGCAAGCAGCTGGCGTACATGTCAAGGTGGGCTTCTCATCTTGGTCATCATTCTGGGCTCGGAGGCGAGATCGAGTCCACTGGTACTCCAAACCCGAATCTCGGGTGTTAAGGCCTTATCCATAGTGCCAAGTGGAGATGTGGCCTGAGCAGAGTTTCCATTTTGTAATTCGATTATAAACATGTGCCCAGTGTTCTGAAAAAGAGTCTGCTTTATACTACAGGAATTTATTGCCTTGTCTTTCGTACCACAAAACGAGCGGACATCACCTCTTTCTGGTATTCAATTAACTGTTCCTGTTAAACTCGTGACAGACGCATATTCGGACGGACCGAATGGTTATACAACACCTTTTGAGACCCAATGATAGTCCGATTATCCAACTACCCACGCTTGAACTGGTGTTGCTCTTAGAATTATCTCCTTTGTCTTTGGCCAACTTTTCATATCTGGAATTGTATGTATGCTCTCCGCCCGTATGACTGATGGCTTTTGCACCATCTGGAGGTCAGTTTATTGCTCTCCGCTTATTCCATGTAAAATATATACACATGACAAGATACCTACCTTAATTGAATGACTGTACTATTTAAGGGCTTATCAGCTCACTTTGGCAGTAAGCTGACTAATGTCACCGTCTACCCAGATCATAGAGTTTCAAGTCTGTTAATGCATCACACGTCAAGGCAAAATGGGTGCAGTAGAAAGTAGTTACACATATGTTGTAACCAGTAATTCTTGGAAGGGCTCCATACCAGAGCCCTGGCGATTCTCTTTTATCTATGAGTATCATTATCAAGCACTGTTGTATCTGTTCGCTGGATAGAATCTTCAAGCATGTTGAGCAGCTAGTAGCATCGATTGCAGCAGCCTTGACTGGAAAGTGACCATAATGTGGTTGTAAGGTACAGCAGTCCAAGGATCTAAATTGATCCCAGGTATTCAAATCGCAAGTGACAACCATTCTGCCGAGTGGCCAGCTCTGTAGCTGCCTCTTCATTTTTTCAGATGTACTACGTGACAAGGGGCAGTGGCGATGTTATTGGGATGTTATTGGATGGCCCTTCCTGTCTCAAACCTGGAAAGAATGCTCGAAGACCAGGTTAATTACCCAGAGTAAAAAAACTCCGAAACATTTTATTGTTGTGAAGGCTATGAATACAATGCATTGCCGAATAAGATATGCTTGAGTAAATGGGTAACAAGGTAGGAACGAAGGGCATGATGGCATATATTATGTGTCACTCAAGTGGCTTGACTGTGTTTGATTTTCCATAGACCCTCAACTCTACCCGCTGCATAAACTATAGTCGCATTCCAAGCCGTATACCATTACATTAGATACTTCCAGCTGCCCAGAGGTGAAAGGCAGTCACATATGTAAGCAAAGAGACTAGTGCAAGGGTCGTATCGACAAGAGCTGACCTCCCAGGAGGATAGCTGGAGAGGAATTGGCATCTGCTGAGAGATGGTCTACTCTATGGCTGTCGAATCGCAATCCCTGAATGCTGAGCTGGCGGACATAAAGAGAGTCGACTGAAAGAAAGAAAAGGCTAACAAGTCAGCTTGTAGCACGGCAAGGAAATCAATGTCTCCCCTATCTCTAGAGCTCGGCAAGCAACTTGGCATTCCGCTAAGTAAAAAATTATTTATATTTTTGGCAACTTCTCCTCTCAAACTGTTACCATTCGCTCTTTTGTCCTTTCTGTCCTTTCATGCAAAATTGGCCTTTGTCTCTTGCTATCATCATTGCCTCTGCTTATGCTATCCGTGTTCCAATCGAAACCCGCTTCTCGAGCCCACCATTAACCCGTCGGATACCCAGTCCTGTTTCCAACACAGGAAATGCTCAGTATGTGAGCAATATGACGCTGGGAGGAGTAACGCTGCCTGTATTGCTGGACACTGGCAGGTCCACCTCGTTCGATTCTTTCCGCTCGTCTCGACACTCACATCTCATCGGTAGCTCTGATCTATGGGCTGCCTTCCCAGGCAGCCAGCCTTCACTAACCACCCTGGGTGACAGCGTCTCCCTCAACTATGCCGTCGGCAAAGTAAATGGTTTGTCAAACTACCCATGATTCTTGAGAGCGACCTACCTAGTTCTCGTGCAGGCGATGTTGCCGTTACAACCCTCCAGTTTGGAAACTACACTGTCGATAACCAAGCCTTTCGTGCGTCTCACGTCTACCGTTTGCTTCAAATACTTATCTTTCATCGACATAGTCTATGTCAGTGATACGAGCACATTTACAACCGACATCCGTTCTCAGGGATATTACGGTCTCCTTGGTTTAGGGCCAAATTCGGGCAGTGTCGTGCGGAAGAAAATAAGCAAAGATAGCAGAGGCGACACAATGCTTACACATATCTTTGAGACTGATAATCTCACAGACAACTACATCTCTTTCCTATTGGACCGCAAAGGTGTTCCTAATTCCCCATTCCAGGGTCAGATTACGATTTCTGAACTTGTCCCTGGCTTTGAAAACGTCTCATCGATGCCCCAAATCGACATTGACAAGGTCAACCGATTACTGAAGGCTGGTTCGTTTAGTCTCTAGGTTGTTTAGCCTCCGAGTGATTGACGCTACTTAGACCAACATTGGCAAATATTAACTGACAAAGATAACGGGATCATTGGTCCAGATGGGCAGCCCCTGAAAGTCGATTCAATCGTCCCTGGGTGTCCAGATGGTCAGCTAGTTGCTGTTATAGATAGCGGGTGAGTAGATTAGCATTTATAGTCTTTCATTGGTAACCATCACAGGTTCACATTCTCCCAAGTTCCCCGTGATATCTCGGATCAGATATATGGTCGTGTCCAAGGCGCATACTACGATACGAATCAAGAATTCTGGATGATACCATGTCAACAGTCCCTCAATCTGACCTTCAATTTCGGTGGACAATCATACTTTGTACACCCACTTGACACTGTTGATAACAATTTCAATCAAGTCGACTCAATGGGTCAGCCAATCTGTCTTGGTGCTGTGAGTGTTCTTTAGCTAGTGAATTTCATCTATGACTTAGCATAACTAGTTCCAACCGATCACCTCAGCTTTCTCTCTTCTCGGACATTACGACATGATTCTGGGTATGAGTTTCCGTATGTATAAGGTTTCGAAACTATCTGCTTAATCATCTGCTTACCATCATGCCATAGTTCGTAATGCCTATACCCTCCTTAATTTGGGTAACTGGATCGATATTTCCTCTCAACAACAAGCACATCCCTATGTTCAGCTCTTATCAGTGACAAATCCTGCTACCGCCCACTCCGATTTTGTCAAAGTCCGTCTTGGAGGCGTTGACACCACCGGTGATTCAGAATATGCTCTCTTATCTGTAGACCAGATGCAGCACTCTCCTGTATCTGAGGAGGAAAAGAAAAAGAAGTATCAAGAAATGATACTGAGTCGATGGCCATATATCTTGCTCGGTTGCCTGGTCTTCACACTCGGTCTAACTGGTTACTGCGTGTGGAGATGCTGCTGCAGAAAGAACAGAAAGCAAAGTGATCGTAAATTCACTTCGTTTTTCAGACGAAGTAGGAAGACTAATATTACAGGGAGTCATAATTATGGCGGGGAGGAGATGAATACCGGGTATGGAGTGAACAGTGTTCACAAACGAGACGAAACATCATCCTACTATCGACTCGCTGACTCCAATAACAGTACATATGCTTTCCAACCGAATCACTTACAGCAGTCGCAACCCCACCAATCCACTTCACCATCACAAAATAACTTGCACCCTGACGGTTCCTTCACAACTCCTGCTCAGAACTGGGATAATGGGAGCATGCACTCATTACCAGGCGCTGGTGGGTATCCGGCATCAACATATGTTTTGAATTCATACGCATCAGAAAGTGTTGCAAGTGTGCATCTACAACGACAACAACCAGATTATGGCGGTATCGAAAATGAATATTCTGGTGCATATGCCCGATGATTATAATCCTTACGTTCTGAGCTCTCTCACCTGTACCGTTTTGCTACTATGCCCCTGTCATGCAGCCGTGGAATTCTTACCAGTGGTCTCCGGTTAGATCCTTATAGAATTGAAGTCGAGGGCCTGCTGTATAACTTTTGGTTACCTGTGGTGTCCCATATTAATCTTAATATACTCGAGAATTGACTCTCGAACATCACACTGGCGATTATCTCGAATATAGGCAGACCTACGAGTTCGGCCACTGAAATAATCCAACTTGAACTGCTGAGCATAACTTGGCAATGATAAATTTATGTATTGGCGAGTTAGTGAAGACACAGTCAACAAATAGGAGGTGATACTGTCAAGATTCAGATGGCAGGAAATGGAGGAGACGGGCGGGATTGCGTGTGAGGTGGGTTGAAGAGAATGCGAGGCTGGAGGCGAGGCTTGTTGAGGAAGGCAGCTACAGAAAGACAACGACTTCAAGAGGAAATCAGGAAACAGGAGGAAGAGCGCGAGAAGAGGCTGGAAAACGCGTATGAGAGCAGAAACAACTAGAGGAAGCCTATCTCCAACGAACGGAAGAAGCCCGTCAAATTTGCCAAGTCCACACGAGGATGGAGAAGGATCAAATTGTGTCGAGGTTCTATGAGTTGTGCTGGAATCACAAAAATGAAGAACGGCCGCCCCCGGTCAGGGCAAAGCCAACAAGAGGCTCCAAGAAGATTATGAGTCGGTCACCTCGACTTTCAGATCTAAGGACAAGACGAAAGGGCCAGTTCAAAGCATAGGGATGATTGTCACTAGCGGAGTGGAGCTTTGGGAACTACTTGAAGAGCTGAAAGGCATGAATGCGACGATGGCGAAACAAGGGGAGTTAGTGATCTCAGAACTAGTGAGGATCCGGGAGGTGGTGAAGTGAATCTGGGAGATGGAAGGTGCACACTCCACTTGATTGCAGTTCTGGGAAGCACTAACCGCCTACCTGTAGACATTAGGGTAGACGAATTGGGTACTAGGATGAAGGAGGCAAAGCTCATTGAGACAGACAACTTACACGGCACACATTCTGATGTCAAGTCAGATGCTGTCCACCGCCAGAACATCACTGTTCAGGAGCTTTGACGCAAGAAATCTTGAGAACTAGAAGGGCAGGAACAATGATTTAAACGCAGATTTGCGGTTGTCCTCCTCATTGCCAAAAAAAAAGCCTTGGCAGACGATACAAAATATGATAGATGTGAGACTTTAGCATGAGCGAAGCGAAAACAATTCAGAGCTGTGAATTTACTTCCACAGCCACTGAATTGAATTTTTTTAAAATTCTTTGCACATTTTGTACTTGAACTCATGACCTTGAGACAAGCTTAAGGCAATGTTAGTGGTCAAGATGAAGTTCGAATGTCCAACCTAATCACATCTATCATCGAAGTAAATGAGAACCCAGAAGAGCTGATGCCGTAGTTCAATGAATTGGAGAATTCGGCCTCACAATCGAGAAATGAATAAGCCATGAGATCATGGAGCTGCAAGTCACCAGACTATGTATATATGACGGGATGACCTTGAACAAGTTCAGTTGATGCTTGGGGAAGAGATGTTGGTAGTTGAGAATGTGAAGCATAGAAATTATGATTGATTTTAGTATATGGTGGGAAGTTGATAAAATGTCAGTTTACTTTTCTTTGTTAGTTTTATTTCTTTTTAGTTTTCTTTATTTTGTTTTATTGAGCTGTTGGAGCATGAGACCTGAGCGCAGAATCTGTTGACAGATGTGATTGGGTTGGACGTTCGAACCTCATCTTGACCACTGAAGTTACCTTAATAATTACCTTATCTAAAGACCATGAGTTCAAGTACAAAATTCTCAATTCAGTGGCTGTGGAAATAAATTCACAGCTCTGAATTGTTTTCGCTCATGCTCAAGTCTCACATCTATCATATTTTGTATCGTCTGCCAAGGGCAACTTTTTTTGGCAATGTTTAAGGAGGACAACCACAAATTACGTTTAAATCATTGTTCCTGCTCTTCTAGTTCTCAAGATTTACGAACAGTGGTGTTCTGGCGACAAGCCTATGGCACCACACTGATATGCGCCGTGCAACATTTATGGACAGTCAGATTCCAGACATAATCTAATTGTTCAGCTACTAGGACATATGTCCTACAAAAATTATATATTAAGGTAAAATAGATGTGTACGTGCGGGAGTATGGTATAAGCATGAACCACTGTAGTTGCTACAATGATGTATCCAGTAGACAACTCAAGTTATGTTTGAATTCGGTTCAACTCAGAAATGAGCAGAAATCCAACGCTCGAGATTGAGCAGTTTCTGGTATCCTCTGGCACCAGTAAGTCCGCCAACAACAATAATGAAATGAGCAAGACAAGCTGGAACGAGTACTCATTAAGCTGATAGACACTCTAGACTTGGAGTAGCGCACCTGCAGCGATGAATGCCGCTACTGAGGCCACAGAGTACTCCCTCTTGGATTGGAGTCCCTCGATTTCAAAGGGCACCTCTGACACGGGCACCTCTTCCCTTGAAGACTCTGGCTCCGGAGAGGGCCCTGTACATTCAGCAGCCCATGTCTCGATGACCTCAAATAATCCTCTGTTAAGCTCAAAAGCTGCACAAGCTTCATTGATAATGGCCACTAATAGCAGAGGTGACTCAGCATGGGCGTTCATTGTCTATTCAGGGACCAACCTTTGGCAATTTTGTCGTGAGCTCCTACGTTCATGCCCTCTCGAAACCATTCCTTGATCTTTTTCATGTCGCCCTGGCTGGCTCTTCGGGAACCATCCAGTTCCTTGAACTCGTAAAATTCTAAACCGATTCCGCTCATTTCATCCAGTTCATATGCCTTGGCAATCACTCTCCTGATGAACTGACCTCCACTCAAATCGCCTAGATATCGCACATAAGAATGAGCCAATAGAGCAGATGGATCTGGAGAGTCAGAGATGGAGTTGATACGATTCACGTATGTGTGTAGTTGGGCAGGCATCGACGCAAGAAGTGATGTGTGTAGAGGATGCTTTTGCCATGTCGACGCCGGGACTTGCAGTAGATAAGAGATATCAGAAGTTAGCGAAGATGATCGTCCGAGGAGCAGCGGGTTATAGGTCGACTCCAGTGTAGAATACGTTGAATGTCGTTCGAGTGCACGTTCAAAAGCGCTGTTTCAATCGTTAGTTCTAGCATTAGGACAGACAGATAAGACAGACAGATACTAACTCGTAAACATGCCAGAGCATCATCAAGAATTGGGTGTATTGCACCTTAGACAACTTACCGTTGAGGAGGAGCTTGGCTCCTGGGCTGTTTTCTGCTCTTTCATGCGCTTTCTTCGTCGTGTCCCTTAGTAGTATGGCGAGGGGCTGTGAGAGGTCGAGGGTGTGCTCTGTAGACATTGTTCTTGATATACTGACAGATTAAGAAGGTACGATGATGGGAGAGATAATGATGGAGAGAAAGGATTTGACACGGGTCTTGAACTTTAAGGAAACCAGGTGATAGCCTAAGGATTTCGGATTCCGCGTGGGCTTCGGCTCTGGAGTAGGACATCTGCCTCATGTCCATCAACATAACAGCAAGCCCTTCATTCCTTCAATCACATATCCTGGGCTGATGTACCGTGATAGCTAATTTTTCCATAGTTTGTTTGAATCTTATCTGATAAAATGACTGATGCTTATAAACATAATCTCAAAATTCTGTTGTCTAATTGGCTGTTCCCCCCCCATAACAAAGAGTGGCAGAATTTCGAGATTTATCATAAGATACATATTCAGGACCGTAACTGATGAATGAGATGGAAGATCGAAATAGAGGCAGCTGGAAGACGAAATAGTGAAAGCAGAGATGACAGTTAGGATGCGAATATCGTTCATTATCATGACTGAAGGTAGTCACTAAGAATCGAGACATATAAAATCCATGCCAGGAATCTGTGGGGTCAAATTGATTCCGCAGGAAACAACTTCACTCAGCTGAGTAAGACGAAAAATAAAATATAAATGTCAACAAGAAAAGTGCTTACATTGTCCTCGCATCTCCGGATACCAATCACGGTTTGGGGTCGAGCAATGTGCAGAGTTGAAGCTGAGCCAGACTGTAACCTGGGAGCCGTCAGGCAGGATTTCCTCTCCGTATCGAAATCCTCTCCTCCACTACTTTCTATTGGCGGTTCTTTGAATGTCATTGGTTTCTCAGGAGATTCAACACAGCACCTCTTCTCCCCCCCTGAATGTTCTGACCGTTTACCACCCATTAGAACCCCTCCTCCGATCACACGCCAGGTGACTGGAAAGAAGTTCTTCTCTTTGTTACCTTCAGACTCCGCATCTATAGCTTGTGATATGCTCTTCTCTGCATTCCCATTATTCTTGTTACATCTCACTGGAGAATCGTCCCTCATCCCAGAGGATTTCTGATCCTCCAAGTAGCTCTGAACAATAGGAGAAGCAGGGAAGATACTTGTGTCGTGTATGCTATATTCAGATACCCATCAGTATAACCACCAGTCGAGAAATAACAAAGACGTGCAACGTGCAGTTATCGCCATTAGGACATTCGTTCTCTGCACTGAAATATCTGCATGGTTTTGCTACGTTGGAGTCGACCAAGTCAGAATCGGGACATTCAAAGTGTTGAAATGATGGCTTACTTCTGTACTTCCTGGTGGCTGATTTGCTCCATGCATTAGTCTTCTTGTTTCCATTGTTCGATCCAGTCACCTGCGAAAAATAGGAATTCCCCGTTGTATACCATGAAGGGATCTGGGACATAGGGTAACTTCCATGAAGTTCATATCCTGATATTACGGAATTGTGCTCTCTGTCTATCGCACGAATTTGTGCCTGTTGCTGGTTCTGCGTGTACTCTGAAGACTGAATGTTCCCAGTGATGACAGTGGATTCGTCGTAGTCATGTAAGGAGTGAACGTCTATGACCGAGGCCTTACTAACCAAATGGCTTGTTCCAGTCTTGTCAATATTAGTCGATCTCAGGGCTTCCACTAGACCAGTGTCAGTAGGGGTATCAGTCAGTGATAAAGCAGAGCTATCAGTTGATGTTGAAAATGAGATGGAGGGTGATTCAGTCTCTGAGGCATGGTGGTTGCGACCACTTGGGGCATGCCTATCATTGATGATTGTGGTTGTGAATGGCTGTTCAACCCAGGTCTCTTGAGGCCACGGTAAATTGTAACAAGGCGGATATGGGACGTATGGGCTGGGGTAAGCCAGAGTTCCCGCAAAGGGGGCTGGTGAATCGACACAGCAGGTTAACGGGCGATAACAAAGATGAAGTCAACGTACTAGGTGATAACGGGGATGATGGTCCAAGGTGTATGTTATTCATTTGAGTCCCAAATTCGTTTACATCTATACAAAGGATGCTTGTCAGTTATTATAGTGAATTCTAGTCAAAACTATTCATCTACCGCAAATGTGTTGCACCCCACAGGTCCTCTCGCTGGGACACTGTCCTACCACTAGATATCTGTAAAACCCCCCTGCGCCAACCGTTGGTGATATTGCCACTGGCAGAGGTGAAGAGAGTCCTGGCAGCACTAATATATGCGCGAAATTACATTCTTCGGCGGTATTCGAGCATCGTCCAAGCTGGAAAAACTTGCAAGGTTTAGCTACAGTCAATAAGGTAAGGATCAGTGAATACTCTAGACAGACCAGACGAGCCAGAGGATTTGGCAGCCTGGAGCAAAAATGTGCCTTACTATGTCGTTTCTTGAGTGGGGGTTGTTTTTTGACTTTCATGGATACCTCGCGTGAAAGCGGAGGAAGTTGCTCCGAGTACATCATTGTCGACACAAGTCAACGAGTCAGGGAGAAAAACAGGGAACTTAAGATAAATATAGGACCAGGCGAGGGCCCTAAAAGGCACTCCAAATTCTCTGATGATAGATAGGAAAACAAAAGGGCAGATCTGGCAATCGGATGGAACTTATACAACGAGCAGCTGAGGGACTCCCGTGGAGTGCTCTAACTAAAGTTGATCGAAGCTCACCCGCTGTGCTGGGTGGGATTAAGTTAGCTGTTGCGCCGGTATACAGGTCTGGAACACGTCAGATTCGGACGACCGGAATTTGTGCGCCGGTCAAAAACGAAAAATGAAGACGATCGGAATGCAGACGTCACGGATGAGTATCCACACAGTGCTCGAGCCTATGAGTACAATAGAGCAATGCAGGAAAGGAACAATCCAGGAGAAGGTCGGAATACAAAAGGGCTACGAGAGCAACTTCGACATCAATGCCCTCCATAAAAAGCAACATGATTGATACGTACATTAGCAAACTCGAGCAATAGGCAGCAGGCCGGGGATGTGAGTAGCTGTCCAAGGACCTCATCAATCGCGAAAATCACAACCGTTGTCCGGGAATCCCGTGACATGGGCACGGAAAAGCAGGTTAGGCAGGCACAAAGACAATTAGGCCGGTCCATAACAATAAGAAAGAGACGTCATATTCGGAACAATCCATTGACGAAAGTAGCGCAATTGCGTGATATCTGTGTAACAGGCCCTCCAATTTTTTCCCTTACAAAGTGACTAGAGAGTTTGTGGAACTCAAGGCCATGGCTCCAAGTTTGGGTTGGCCGGGAGTATTATGTTAGGTCCTCGTAGTGATAAGAATCGAAAGATGTCGGTGGGCCAAGATATCCCTGCATACACCTCGTGGGTTTTCATCGGATTTTCATCGCAACCATGCCGATACTTGGATCAGAGAGAGGTACAAAACCCGTCCACATATGCCGCATTATGCCTCCGCCAACTCCATTTCAGCTTTGGTCACAACCGTAACGCATCGCACGGAATGTGAAATTACAAATCAGCTAAGTTTAGCAGACCAGCAAAAGAAGATTATCTCTTATTGTTCCTCGCATCTTGCATTGAAAACGTGTTATTTGAATGAAGTCGTATATGTACTACCCAGGTGATGAAGTGCAATGAACTGCGCTAGCAAGATTGATGCAAGATTGATTTGACGAATACTCACAAGTCAAAACGTTCCAGACAAATCTGCTTATGGTAAGTAAGTCACGACCGAATTGTGATGAATTCTTCCTTTACCATTCCAATCACCCCCTACTTAGGGATGCTCCTACTCAGTCCATCCTGCTCTTGCTCAACTCCCGTGACCCCTGAGAGATGTTAGAAATTACAAATTCGTGTCGACGAGGTTATCTCTCTACTTTCTCCTATCGAAAAAAAAATCTTGGTATTTAAAAAATAGTGGGACTGGAGCGTAGTTTCCACAGAATATTGTGATGTATACAGAGTATTGGTCTGGCTTATCATTACAAAAATCAAGGTAATTTCCCCAGGATATTAACGAGACTAAATTAACAGTGGGGTGATATATCGAGTACTAAACCTATTTTTTGAGCTGATCCAGTCTCTCAAATTATACTTTAGATATAAAATATCATTTTTTGGGCAACACTCCTTGTATGGACTGCACCGTGTTGACTCAAAAAAAACCCCTATCCTTACTAGGGCAAGGACTAATGGTCATCTCTTACCTTTACTATATGTTCTCGTTCTCAGCATAGAGTGGAACTTGAACCTACCATGCTGACTGTACACAGTTGCGTACAGCTCTGTTGATAAATCAAGACTGCCCATAGCAATAACCGATCCTGCCACCTTGTCTGATTTATCCCGCCGACCATTTGATGTGGAAATTCCGCTCTGTGGGCCTATGTGAACGACCTGATGGGACCTGACAAGGGCATGACGACCCGGTTACCAGCTGACAGACCACGACCTTGAACAAGACAGGGTTGGTTCTGTACACCCAGGCTCAATGTGTGAATTGACGAAAGGTATATTACAACAAAATGAAAATAGTATACAATAGTACAATTCTTTTCCATCATGGGACATTAAGAGTCTCCTGCGTTACTTCGATGTAACAACGGCGTTCGTTCTGTCGCATCTTCTTGATGAAAATCATCACGGGACTGAGTCGATGATGACGAGCCTTTCCGCAGTGGTACAGATTGAGAAGGTTGTGTGACGTCAGCTTTACATATAGGGCACTAAGGAAGACGAGATAAGTTGAAAAACGTGTGACAGATAGCATTGATTTTCATGCTTACCAGCTTTTTCCTTCGGGTCAGCCATTCATCTATCTCGCTCAGATGGAAGAGATGCAGGCAAGGTAGTACGCGAACTTTGTCTCCTTTGATAAATTCAGAAAGGCAGATTGCACATTCCAACTGGGTTTCAAACCAAGGTTGATCTTTTGGGTGTGGCGTGGAGGAAATTTCGAGAGCCTCTGCAGGATCAAGCAGTTTTGTCGACCGCATGTGCTCTGCTGGTGGCATTCCCTCCTCCAGATCTACCTCCGAGGATTGAAAGGCAGATATATCATCGGCTGGGTCCCCTCCTTCATGTTTCTCCCAGCCATTGCCGGTATAAACTCGCCAAGGTAATCTACGAACAACGTCAGCTGGTGCTCGCTCACGTTGAGCTGCACGGGTTGCTCGGATACGATGAATGAATAATGTGATGAGTGTCAATACTGATGGGAGGAGTAGAATGACTATGAACGTGATAATCGGCCTAAAAAAAAGAGTCGAAATTTATTTGCATTCAACAGAAAGAAACTCACGAATACCATTCCCAAGCAGAATATTCAGCAGTGATCAGGAGCCCAAGTGTCTTTAGTCCTGAATGTGTTGTGTTAGATGATCCGATAAGCATGTACAGCTGGATGTAGTCCGAGAATTTGATGTATGTGGCAGCAATATTAATATCTGAGGAATCCTCTGCAGGGCTTGTAAGATGACAGACGCTCTCGTCCATGAATATTCTTGCCTGGACTATACATGTTCACCAGAGCATCTGGATAGCCAGATATGGCAGGGTCGTCTCCTCCAACGACGACTGCCTTTGCACCGAGTTTTTGTGCCTCTCGCGTTTTCCTAACGAATTCACACTCCCCTCGCTGAACTAAGGCAATCCAAGTATCGGTAGGCGCATTGGGGCCATTGACACACAGAGGGGAGCAGCCTGTATTTTGTGGCAGACCCAGGCTGGTAGTTTGGTTACTTGTACAAGGAGCCGTAAATGAGGAGAGCGGGATAACATAACCCAGGATGGGGTCTTTGATTTCAGCACCGAAGGTAGCTACGGTGTAATTAGCAGAGAATACACCGCCTTAATTGGACACTCGATCGCACACCTGGTCTCGAATCATAGGAAATGACGGGGGAGTGGTCAACTATCGAGACAGTGCTCTCAGAGCCCCACACCCAGCTCCAGAGGCGAGTCTTATCAGATTGGGCTTTCAGGAGGGAAGATGGAAACTCAAGTGATTTGGCTAATAATGCACAAGAGACAACGAACCCCCAGAGCATTTGAAAGGGTTCGACTAGAGGAGGATTCCAGACACGTGCCGAACAAATGCACTTGATCGAGACGCTTATAAAACATTTCCACAACACTTGCTCCGGATCCGAGCTCTTCAGATACCAATCTTACACCAATCTTGAACTTATTGCCTTTAGTCGGCACTATTACCATCTTCGGTGTATAATCGACTTGTGAGATTCGTATTTTAGAAAACAGGAGGCGATTTACTTCATATGCTCATGTGATCCAACAAATCCTGCTTCCATCTTAGAAACCATGGATCTGATGATCATCTGGCAAGACGTTTTGAGCGTTCAGCCTAAACATTGCGGAGGAGAACATATGGAAGTTGTATACACCCAGGAGATCAGTAGAGCTATGTTCATGTCACAAATGTTCGAATCGCCAAATGAATCCATATTTCAACCAGGTTGTGCGGGTGACCCTTACATAAACTAATGATGAGGATACAAAGCAAAAGCTTTGGCACTATCACAAGCTTTACCGATCAAATTCAGGTGTTGCTCCGTAACTTGATCGACTTACCAGGGTAGACTCGCCATTGTTTTATACCACACCAAGAAGACGCTCTGAATTGCTGACGCCCAAAGACGAACGCAAAAAGTCGGTCTTGAGGAAGCCTCTATTCGGCACTGTCACTATTATCACCTCCTTAGCTCCTGGCTTCGCTTTAATGTATCCATGTCATGTGCAAAAGCTTCGAACGAAGATGCGTTCACTTCTTGTGCTTCAGAGGAGATTGCTTCGTACAATCTGCAAAAGTAGACGAGTTTTTCAACAAAAAAAAGAAGTGAAAAATGCCAGTTGCGAACGGTGTCAGGTCATCTAAGGCGAATTACTTGCATTGCATTGCAGACGGTCCTGAGGGCTGGAGTTGTGATTGTCAGCCCCAATACTCGCTATCTTGAATATCTGGATACCTGGATCCGTGATGCTACTCCAAAAGTTCTCACTCAAGGCTAGCTCATACTCGTTGCCTTGTATCTACTTTTATCTGCTTCCAATGTGCTCTTACAGGTTCACTTCCTAGCATCATTGTCGATTATGCCATTTTTAAGGCAATTCTTAAATAAGCTACCAACCGCGCAGTTGCTACCGGTGGCCTTGGACGTTGACCTCACTGCGTTCATAGAGTGGTATAATCTCAGGTCTCTGAATTCTTGGTAGTTCTTAATCTCTCAAAGTTGGGCCTGTGTATCGGGTAATTGTGTCAATAAATTGGCTCATAGATAGCAAAGTTATCTACGTATCTAATAAGTTCTGTCCAATTATCAAGTTTGATTTTTGACCCTTGTGTAGTTAGTTGGAGCAAGACTGGATATGAGCTTCCCAGCTTTGCTCCGACAAAGCTTTTGCAAATCATAAATCCTATGACGGTGCCTTCCCGTCGCCTTTCCGTCTATCTATACAATAGATCATTCCGGGTGCTGCTGCAGTGAGTGGAATATGTCCTGAAGATATATCACAATGGCAGGGCCAAGGCTCAACATTTACTCCAATTACTCTGCCCTTCTTTCGGCAGCTTCTACATCCTTTTCGACTGGCACTTACAGCTCTAATGATTTCGCGATGCACAACTACGTTGATAGATTCTTGGTCATCGCGCGAAACATACAACTGCCACTGGTCTTCCGCTGAGGGCAAGGAATCTGACTTGGAGTGATGCTGTATTTTTGACCACAAGTGCTGTCAAGAATGGATTGGTACAGGAAAGCCGGGGGTGTAAATAGGTTGGTCTGACCGAACACTTGCCGCGAGAATTTCAAGGTCAGGGCGATGAAGTAGATATTTGCGGCCACTTGCAAGGTTTGTGGTCTGGATCCCTTCTCCCTAGTACACCACGCAGTATCTGCACGAGGTTTTCCTCAGTTCCATCTAGTCGTAGATACTATTTATTGTCCCTCTCCTGCTCACCGGGGGCTAAATAATTGTTTTACTCTCAGAGGTTAACATCTGAGATGCTAAGTCATCGTCGTTTTTTCTGGTTATCTTTCTGCATTCACTGTGGTCCTATCAGCGACTGCACTGTTTAAATACGATTACATTCGTCAGATAGGACTGAATTCAACTGTGAGTCTTTGCTTTTTGATTTATACTAATATACTATTCATGATTACTATGTCTCTCATCGGAATCTTCCTGGAAGGCTCGTCCACTAAGCATTGGATTCATGTTATCATGACTCTGGAAATTTGAGTAGGGACTTGATAAGGTATATTTGATTATGTCATCATTTGACTAGAGCACCATCCGCAGACGGTACAGAATGCTGATAGTGCTAAGGGCTGTGACGTAACTCCATAAACGCAGCACCTCGTCTTCCAACCTTCAACTGTTGCCACACAATGTCGTTACTTGACAAGTTCCGCAAAGGCGCACAGAAAGCTGGCATGCAAGCTACAGCTTTCGTTCAAACAAGTTCGATCAAAGTTGCTAGTGGATCCAAGGAGCTAATGCAGAGTTTTTCTCTGCCTGGTGAAGCCGAAAAGTCCGCCAGTATTTTGGAGAGTTTCTTGGGTATGTCCTCGTTGTATTGTCGTTCCTTGGCTGACATATGATTTATTTTTTTGATTATCGTGTATAACTAGCTGACCCCGACAGACCCGACTCGGCGCTTAATTCGATTCCTAAGGCAGTCCTTCAACGGGCACGAGGTTTGTCTACTGAGCGAATACCACTACTCAGTCATTTTGATTCGTGCTCATAGCTACTCGCAGGTCTCGCGATCTTCTCAGTAGTTAAGGCTGGGTTCGTTTTCTCTGGCAAGGCGGGGTCAGGGCTCGTCATCGCTCGGCTTCCAGATGGATCCTGGTCAGCACCTTCTTGCATCGGTACAGCTGGGATTGGCTGGGGTCTTCAAGTCGGTGCTGACATTACGGATTTCGTCATCGTTCTCAATAGTGAGGATGCCGTCCGCGCATTCTCACTCGGTGGAAATGTTACAATTGGTGGAAATATCGCTGCTACAGCTGGTCCTATTGGCACAGGTGGCAGCGTCCAAGCCTCGCTTGCTCATCCTGCTCCTATGTTTTCTTACTCTAAATCAAAGGGTATGTTTTCCATGTCAGATGGTCCCATCTGTCATCGCTTAGGTGGCACAGCTTACTGATACGGAACATATTACAGGCCTCTTCGCCGGTCTCTCCTTAGAAGGTACTGTGCTGATTGAGCGCAAGGATGCCAATCGTGATTTCTACGGCTCACCTGTGCCAGCCAAGGATATTCTTGGTGGTCGTGTCCCTCCCCCTGAAGTCGCTTCAAGATTATATGAAATCATCGAAGCTGCAGAAGGTCTTGATGAAACTGGTCTTCCTGAAGAAGCCTACGTCCCCACCCCAGCTGGCGGCCATATGAACCTTGCCAGCAACCAGATGGTTTTTGACGCGGATGGTCACCACTGAGCTCTGATTTTCCTCTTGCGAATGCCATTGCAATTCCTGAAGTCCCCAAACTTTCCTTCCTTGTACTTCTTGCTACTCGAGGCCAACATGTATGGATGCACCTATTTGACGAGAAATTCTCTGTTACTTTTTCAGGACATGTATAGATTATTTTCGACCTTGAAGCTGGCCCCACTAGAAAGTTGACTATTTACCGTCTGAAGTGTCTGGTAGCTCAGAAGCCCCTTGAATTATGCTATATATCTCATGTATGCAATCTATAAATCTTTGAGGAGTCAGATTTCATAGTCGATTTCATACAAAACGGACAAGGATGTAGTATTAGTTGTGATATTCGGGGTGATGATCAGTTCGCGGTCAGTTCTCAATCACTGCCCGTCCTAATCTTACATACTCTCGCGTTTGCCTTGCCCAGCTCATTCCACATCCACACCGCCATCACCTTCAGCATCTTCATCAAATACAGCCATACTTCTGCTGTTCCTGTATCCACTCTAAAGATGGTGAATTTGCCTGCTGAAGGAACTGTTGTGGAAGGTAGTAAATTTCCACCTTCTTGTTCTACATGTCTCTGCAAATAAATCATGATAAATCCCATTCTTTCAGCCTTGCAATCGGCCGATAATATCAGAACGGGCGAGCGTACAGTTCCTGCGAGCAGTCAAGATCCATGACCAGGTACGGCGCTTTCAAAACTTGAATGCACCCGATTAAATGTTGCCCCCAGCTATACTTGTTAGCCATACTTGATTTTATTGTAACCCAGTTATTACAGAAGCTGAAGAAATTTTTGTATGTTATGTAGCGCTATCGACTGTCCTGTTCAACTTATGGAAGCTCACATAGGTCTGCAGTGACAAACCTAAGGCCAAGCGGCGAGCGATCATATAATAGCCAATCTGAGGCAATATGTTGCTTTGCATAACCTTCATATAATTATGGCAATGTGAGAGAAGACAGCAATCCCAAGACTTGTCTCACGAATAACGTGAATGACTTCAATATAGAACGAGGCATGGACATATCAGTAGTACACAGTCAGAAGTAAATATCCCAGAAACCAGCTGTGCCATTGTTGCGAGCTGAGATATTTTCGATATCCAAGAGTTTCATGATGAGACCGTAAATCTCAACATTTGGGAATGTATTCATCACGTATGTATCGTTCGAAGTCGAGTGCCAACCCTTGTTCGCCCAGGCGAGCGATCGTCTCCTCTGCTTTGACTGATGTATCGTCTTAACCACAGCAGCAAATGGCCCATGAGCAACAAAGATAGCTTGCATGGCCGTTTCAATATTGTCAAAGCCGTGGTTCTGTCAAACCTCTGAGTCTCAAAATTACACAGCAAAAGGAAATCACTCACGCCCGGGTTGCCTGTCTTATTGCCTTCTTCTACAGTCGTCAAAACATGGTCGGCCTTGGGCACCATGTAAATAGGAGCGATTCTTGCATTATTGGAGAAGTGCCACCGGCGAGGCATCGTCTCATGCGTAAAGACGTCAAATTGCTGCTGCTTTGTGGCCTCATATAGACGGGAGAGATACAATGATTCATTGCTGCCCTTGCGAAATCGGATTCCAATAGCTGGCCCACCATCCACGTGTTCTATGGCTTGCAT
>Ga0153918_1000196_pt1 | contig 37787 bp, 35 predicted proteins | sample TSFL002MetaG_FD_104687 | JGI IMG/M metagenome (GOLD analysis project Ga0153918, IMG submission 104687) | Attine ant fungus gardens microbial communities from Florida, USA - TSFL002 MetaG | ecosystem: Host-associated > Fungi > Mycelium > Unclassified | place: USA: Florida, Paynes Creek Historic... | reverse complement strand
GAAGTTATCGCAGCACGATACCGATAACGCTTGAGCTGGTGCGATCACCAAATGTATGTGAAACATTGAAAATTTCACAGTACAGCATAATTGGCCTCCTTATATATTCAGTAGGTTAATGGATGAAGGGAGTGTAGCGGGGGAAAATGGGTTTGGCTAGTGGGAGGTGCCGTATATTCCCCTCACCCAGCCCTCTCCCCTTTGGGGAGAGGGCTGGGTGAGGGGCAATGCTTAAATAGAAGTACGACGATAGCTACGGTATTCTGGCATCCAGAAGTTATCGTCAATCGCCTGCTGCAACGCATCGGCAGAGGTTTTCACCGCGACGCCTTGCTGCTGCGCCATTTTGCCTACCGCGAAGGCAATTGCGCGGGACACTTTATGAATGTCTTTCAGCTCCGGCAGTACCAGGCCTTCACCGTTATTCACCAGCGGTGAGTGACCTGCCAGCGTTTCGCTCGCGGACATCAGCATTTCGTCGGTGATGCGTGACGCACCGGAGGCGATAACCCCCAGACCAATACCCGGGAAGATATAGGAGTTATTGCACTGTGCGATGGGATAGAGTTTGTCCTTCCACAGCACCGGATCAAACGGGCTGCCGGTCGCGACCAGTGCCTTACCTTCTGTCCAGGCGATGATATCCTGCGGCGTTGCCTCCACGCGTGAAGTCGGGTTAGACAGCGGCATCACGATAGGGCGTTCGCAGTGCTTGTGCATCTCGCGAATAATCTCTTCCGTGAAGAGGCCGGTCTGCCCGGATACGCCGATCAGAATGTCCGGCTTCACGTTGCGCACCACGTCAAGAAGCGAGAGCACTTCGTTATCCGTATCCCAGTTTTTCAGGTTTTCACGCTTCTGCACCAGTTTGGTCTGGAACGGGAGCAGGTTTGGCATACCGTCGGTCAGCAGGCCAAAACGGTCCACCATAAAGACGCGGGAGCGAGCCAGCTCTTCGCTTAAGCCTTCGCGCTGGGTCTGGGCAATAATTTGCTCGGCGATGCCGCAGCCCGCGGAGCCTGCACCCAGGAAGACAATTTTCTGATAGCTGAGCTGGCTGCCTGCCGCACGGCTCGCGGCAATCAGCGTCCCCACGGTCACTGCCGCAGTGCCCTGAATGTCATCGTTGAACGAGCAGATCTCATCGCGGTAGCGGTTCAGCAGCGGCATGGCGTTTTTCTGTGCGAAGTCTTCGAACTGTAACAGCACGTCCGGCCAGCGGTGCTTCACGGCCTGGATGAAATCATCAACAAACTGATAGTACTCGTCGTCGGTAATGCGCGGGTGACGCCAGCCCATGTACAGCGGATCGTTCAGCAGTTGCTGGTTGTTGGTCCCCACGTCCAGCACAACCGGCAGGGTGTAGGCCGGGCTGATCCCGCCGCAGGCGGTATACAGCGAGAGCTTACCGATGGGGATCCCCATCCCACCAATGCCCTGGTCGCCAAGGCCCAGAATACGTTCGCCATCGGTTACCACGATCACCTTGATGTTGTGATTAGGCACGTTTTGCAGAATGTCGTCCATGTTGTGACGGTTCTGATAGGAGATGAACACGCCGCGGGAACGACGGTAGATCTCTGAGAAGCGTTCACACGCCGCGCCGACGGTTGGGGTATAAATGACGGGCATCATCTCTTCGAGATGGTTCTGCACCAGGCGGTAGAAGAGGGTTTCGTTGGTGTCCTGGATATTACGCAGGTAGATGTGCTTATCGATTTCGGTTTTAAAGCCCTGATACTGGATCCAGGCGCGTTCCGCCTGTTCTTCAATGGTTTCAACCACTTCAGGCAGCAGACCCAGCAGGTTAAAGCTGCTGCGCTCTTCCATGCTAAAGGCGCTGCCTTTGTTCAGAAGGGGAAACTCCAGTAAAACCGGACCGGCGTAAGGAATATAAAGGGAACGATGTTTTTTCAGTTTGTTGTCCATGTCACTCACTCTTTTTAAGAAGATCCGTCCCTGACACTGCTGTTTGTCATCTTTCTGGCCTGTGCTACGGGGTGCGGTCGGGGGGTATTATAAAGGAGCTAAATATTAATTACCGCAACACATAAACAAAAACACCACCGGGGTAACCGATGGTGTTGTGGATTTCGTACTGGAACTTACTTGCCTGCCTGACGTTTCCTGCCGGTGGCGTGGGTCACTTGCGTTTCGCTCCCCTCTTCAATAACCACTTTGCGCTGGTTAGAGAGCTTGTAGTTCAGTCCCAGAATGTGGCGTGCCTGACGGTTCGATTTCATATTAACTCCTCAATCCCGTTGATAGTTTTAAGGACAAGTTTGCTCACGCAAACGAAATGTAACCCCTTAGGTTGCAGATCCAGCTTAGCAGGTTTTTACAAAGGTGCATTTTGCCCGCTAACGACATAGTTGATGGTTTGCTGGTAGATGTCACTGAGGATGTCATTGTCTGTGGCTTCCACCCACCTGGTCAGTTCCATCAAAATGTCATCTTCGGTAACAACACCGTGCTCCGCCTGAAGACCCTGCGCAATCGCGTTAACGAGTTCGGGTTGTGCTGCTGTGGTATGTGCCGGGTAATAAGTAAACATGCTGCCTCCGTGTCGTTGTCTGTTTAATGTTACGGCGTGCAAAATCGTAATTCGCATTCAGATTGGCAAATATTTTCGCCGTTGTGGTTCAGATTCGTCCTGGAAATAAAAATATCATCTCCCGTAGCACAGAAATAAAATTCAGGGTTTCCAGCGGCGTAAATTTGTCGTTTTTTCATAAGGCATGGGCGTTGGCCAGGAAATCAATTCTACAATGCTGCCCCAGGGGGTTTGCCCATAGCAGAAAGCATTACCTTCACCTTGCTCATCCGGAAACGTGAGCGGCTTTGGCGCGGTAAACATCTCCCCGCCAGCAGCGGTGAAAGCGGCTATCGCCTTATCAAAATCATCAACATAAACAGCAAAATGCTGGAGGCCAAAGTCGCTGGCGCGGGCGGGCATTCCCTGTTCAGGGCCATGCATTTCGAAAAGTTCTATGCCGGGTCCGTGGGGCATGACGAGCATGCGAATGGCGTGAATTTTTGTGCCGGGAAATAATTTTAAGGTGTGCTGCTGGGCGGGCTGATCAATATTATCGGTTTGCGCATCGACAGAATGATATAAAACCTGGGCGTCGAAAGCGCGTTCAAAAAATAGGGTGGCTTTTTCAATGTCGGGCACCGTAATACCGATATGGTCGATGCCCCTTACTGAAGATGGCATAGTTAACTCCTGCTATAAAAAATTTAAATATAGCAGGAGATAATCAGGCTATTACCACTTCATTTCGCCGGTATTCACTTTGGCACTCAGTTCCAGCGAACTGGCTTCCGCCAGATTCGGCCACTGTTTTTTCATTGTGTTGATGACGCCGGTTGACGCTTTATCTGCCGTGAGGGCCTGTTCAAACTGCTGTAGATAGCGACGGGTAAAGTCGATAGCGCCGGTACCTGCTGGCGGTGTCCCCAGGTAGTGGCCCGGAATAACGTGTTCGGGCTTAAGGGCTGCCATGCTATCCAGCGTCTGCTGCCAGTGTTTGCGGCTTTCCGGCGTTTGGGTATCTGCCGTCCAGACGTGAATGCCCCATGAGACGCCCGTGCCGCCGAGGATGGTTTTTGCGGATGGGATCCAGACATACGCCGCATAGCTCTCAGGCTCTTCAATATTCACTCTCTCACCGTCAATCATAAAGGTGGTTGAGGCAAGCACTTGCGGCACGTAGAGCTGCGTCGGCGCGCCGTCTTTCATCTGTGGCCCCCAGAAGGCGAGCTTCGCGTCTTTTGTGGCCTTGATATGGTCCACCACCTGTTGCGTGGCGACAACTTTGGCATTAGGGAAGGCTTTCACCAGCGGTTGCAGGCCGAAATAGAAATCCGGATCGCCGGAAGTGATCACGATTTTGTTCAGCGTTTTACCGCTGTGGCGAATTTTTTCTACCAGCGCTTCGCCATCTTTCACGCTGAACTGGGCGTCAAACAGTACCGCCTCTTTCGGGCCAGACACCAGGGTGGAAGAAACGGCAAAAATGCCTTTTTCCTGCGGGTTGTACGTATCAACGGTCAACGGCGCGGCAAAGACGGCCGGAGTGAAAAGGGTTGTCAGCAAAGCAAGGCGGGCGATGGTCATGGTCATCTCTCTGTTCTTCAGGAAAGTCTCTATTATACGGATCTCTTCATTTGCCAGAATTCCTGAAACAGGAGATGCTTAGTTTCATAAATCGAGCAAATGGAGGTCAAAATGGATCGCGTTATTGCTGCCCAGGTGTACAACCGCATCTGTGAGCTGGGGAGTTTAAGCGCGGCGGCGCGGGCGCTGGGGATCTCCCGTCCGATGGTGAGCCGTTATCTGGAGCAGATGGAGAAGTGGGCCGGGGCGCGGCTGGTGAACCGCTCCACCCGCAAGCTGACGCTGACGGCGGCGGGAGAGAAGGTCCTGCAAAAGACGCGTACGCTCTCGCAAATTTCTCAGGAAATTGAAGATCAGTCAGTGAAGGATTTACCCTCAGGCACGCTTCGCGTCGCCTGCGCGCATTTCACTGCGATGCAGATTATCGCTCCGGTGCTGCCCGATCTGTTGCAGCGTTACCCTCAGCTGCGCATTGAGCTGGATGTTAATAACCATCCGGTAAGCCTGGTGGGCGAGCGAATTGACGTGGCGATCCGCATCACCGATAACCCCGAACCGGGCATGATCGCCCGCCGACTGGGAGAGTGTCGGTCCGTACTTTGCGCTTCGCCGCACTACCTTGCCAGCCGGGGCGTTCCAGAGCAGCTGGAGGACTTAGCACGGCACAACTGCCTGCATTACAGCTTTTTTGCCGGTCAGTCGTGGCGTTTTTTGACGCCCGAAGGGGAGCCGATCACGACGGCGGTCGGCGGCAATCTCAGCGCCAGCATCTCGTCACTGCTGATGGAGGCGGCGATAAACCACTGTGGTATTGCCATGCTGCCCGAGCGCGAGGCCGACGCGGCGCTAAGGCAGGGCAGCCTGGTGCCGGTGCTCAGCGCCTTTACGCCAAAACCGATCGGTATTTTTGGTATTTATCAGTCGCGAGACTATCAGCCTGCGGCGCAGCGTGTGTTCCTCGACGCGCTGGCAAACCACCTTGCCACGCGCTCGGACTAATCTGTCTTCCCTGCAAAATGGATTATGCGTCCTATACTTATCCCTTTGTAAGCCAAAAGGAGAGCAAGAATGACGATTCATAAGCACGGTTCAGCACACTGGTCTGGCGACATCAAACGCGGCAAAGGGACGGTCTCAACAGAAAGTGGCGTCCTAAACCAGCAACCTTACGGCTTTAACACCCGCTTCGAGGGCGAAAAAGGGACCAACCCGGAAGAGCTGATTGGCGCAGCGCACGCGGCCTGTTTCTCTATGGCCCTGTCGCTAATGTTGGGCGAAGCGGGTTATACCGCCGATTCCATCGATACCACGGCGGATGTCTCGCTGGATAAAACCGACAGTGGTTTTGCCATCAGCAAAGTGGCGCTGCAAAGCAAGGTGACGGTCCCGGGTATCGATCCGCAGCAGTTTGACGGCATTATTCAGAAAGCGAAGGCGGGTTGTCCGGTGTCGCAGCTGTTGAAAGCCGAAATCACGCTGGATTACAAACTGAACTGATATCTGGCCGGGCAAATGCCCGGCTAACCTTTCACCGCCGCAGGGAAGACCTCGGCAAGCCACGCAATAAACACTCTCAGGCGATGTGTTAAATGCCGACTCTGTGGATAGACTACGTGAAAAGGATACGCCTTAGGACGCCAGTCGCTCAGGACCTCTACCAGCGCGCCCGTTTCCAGATGCGTTCTCGCAGCATAGCCAAACGTCTGAATAATCCCTAAACCCGCCAGCGCCGCGGCCAGGTGTGCGTTGCTTTCATTGACTCCAAGATGGTGCGGAACGCTGATCTCCAGCGGTTCACCCCGATCGAGGAACCGAAACGGGAATGCGCGTCCGGTAACGGGGGAAAGGTAGCTAATCAGCTTATGGCCGTTGCGCAGCTCCTGCGGATAGGCAGGGATGCCGTGAGTCTTAAGATAGCCCGGCGTCGCGCAGGCTATCATCCGGGCGTCACCGATATGCCGGGCGATAAGCGAAGAGTCATCCAGCGGGCCGCCGCGGATCACGCAGTCTACGTTTCCACTGATTAAGTCTACCGGACGGTCGGCTACCCCCAGGTTGATGCGCAGGTCCGGGTAGCGCTGAAAAAAATCCGGCAGCAGGGGGATCAACACGTCCCGGGCGGTTGACCCCCCCACGTCGATACGCAAATGGCCTTTAGGCGTGCAGCACGATGCGCGAAAGGCGGTATCAATGTCCTCTATATCGATTAATACCCGCAGCGCTTTCTCGTAGTATTCCATGCCTTCTGCCGTCGTGACCACCCGGCGCGTAGTACGATGCAGCAGCCGTGTTTCCAGGTGCGCTTCAAGTGATTTTACCAGCTTACTCAGCGTAGCTATCGGCATGTTCAGGGAGTCTGCCGCTCGGGTAAAGCTTCCGGATTCAACCACCCGCGTAAAGGCGCGCATTGCCATTAGCTGATCCACACAGATCTCCTCTGATTATTTCCTGCTGTGAAAATTCATTTTCATTTTTGCCCGTTTATCACGAATCCCGCAAGATCTAAAGTCTGCCTGACGCGGGCAAACGCTCCTCTTTTACATCACAACAGAAGGTTATGAGTATGAATACAACGCTTGCAGGAAAAATCGCTCTGGTGACCGGCGGCAGCACCGGTATTGGTCTCGCAACGGCACAGGAGCTGGCGGCGCAGGGAGCGAAGGTCTATATCACCGGACGTCGTCAGGCCGAACTGGATGCTGCGCGGGCAGACATTGGCGCCGCGGCGGTAGCTATCCGCGCGGACGTCTCCAGAATGGCCGATCTGGATGCGGTTTACGCGCAGATTGCTAAAGAAGAGGGACAACTCGATATTCTGTTCGCCAACGCCGGGGGCGGCGACATGCTGCCGCTGGGCGCCATCACCGAGGAGCAGTTTGACCGGATTTTTGCCACCAACGTGCGCGGCGTGCTGTTTACCGTCCAGAAAGCGCTGCCGCTGCTCTCCTCTGGTTCATCCATTATCCTCACCGGATCGACGGTTTCAATTAAGGGGACGGCGAATTTTAGCGTCTACAGCGCCAGTAAAGCCGCCGTGCGTAACTTTGCCCGCTCCTGGGCGCTGGACTTACAGGGCCGCGGGATACGCGTCAACGTCGTCAGCCCTGGCCCCCCTGAAAACGCCCGGTCTTGGCGATCTGGTTCCCGAAGAACAGCGTCAGGGATTATACGATGCGCTGGCGGCCCAGGTGCCGCTGGGTCGCCTGGGCGCGCCGGGCGAAGTCGGAAAAGCCGTGGCGTTTCTGGCGTCCGATGCCGCCAGCTTTATAAACGCCACGGAGCTGTTTGTCGATGGCGGGATGGCGCAAATCTAGCGGTTACGCCAGCAGCGTACGCTTCGGTCTCCGGCTGCGGGCTGAAGCGGCTGCGGCCGTTCGCATCCTTCAGCTGCCAGCGGGCAGCGGTCGCGGAAGTAGCAGCCATCGGGCAGGCGGCGATTACCGGGGAGATCGGTTTTGCGTAATGCCAGATCTTCGTCCAGCGGTTCTCCGGTACGGGGAACGGAGTCAAGCAGCAGCTGCGTATACGGATGCCGTGGCTTGCCCAGCACCTGGTCCGCCGGACCCAGCTCCACGATCTGCCCCAGATACATTACCGCCACCCGGTCGCTCATGTGCCGGACCACCGAGACGTTGTGCGAGATCAGCACGTAGGTCAGATTTCGCTGCTGTTGCAGGGCAACCAGCAAATTGAGGATCTGCGCCTGGACGGAAATATCCAGCGCGCTGGTGGGTTCATCCAGCACGATGATGTCCGGATCCGAAGAGAGCGCCCGGGCAATAGCGATGCGCTGGCGCTGTCCACCCGAAAACGCATGCGGCAGGCGGTCAAGATATTCCGCCCGAATGCCCACCTGCTGCGCCAGCGTCTCAGCCAGCTGACGACGCTCCCGTTCGCTGCGGCGTTGCTGTATCCACACCGGCTCGGTGATGATGCGCCAGACGGGTAAACGCGGATCGAGGGACGAGAGTGGGTCCTGAAATACCATCTGCATACCACCTGCCGCATTCGCGCGCTGACAGGCACCGGTACTCGGTTTGAGCATGCCCATCAGCAGCTGCGCCAGCGTGCTCTTTCCGCAACCAGATTCCCCCACAACGCCCAGCGTTTCGCCGCGATGGATCCGGAGATCCATGCCGTTGAGGGCGTGTACCTGCTCCGTCACACGCCCCAGCCAGTTTTTGCGCGCAGGAAAATTCACATGCACGCTATCCAGTCCCAGCAGTACCTCAGACATGGCGTGTCTCCTGTTGTGGGTACCAGCAGGCAGCCTGCTGGCCTTCTGCGCCCGTGGAAATTAAGCGCGGCGTTTCGCTGCATTTCGCTCCGGCAGCAAAACAGCGCTCGCGAAAAGCACATCCGCGCGGGAGGTGGCTGAGGTTAGGCACCGTGCCGGGAATGGCCGGAAGGATCTCGCGCGGTTCACCATTTTCCGGGGCACACCGCAGCAGGCCAATCGAATAGGGGTGTACAGGATGGTGGATCAAAGTCTGCGTGCTGCCGCTTTCGATCACGCTGCCCGCGTACATAACGTACATCCGGTCACAAAGCTGCGATACCACCGCCATATCGTGACTGATAAACAGCACCGACGTCCCGCTGGCGCGCGCTTTGTGTTTCAGCAGACGCAGCACCTGACGCTGAACGGTCACGTCCAGCGCGGTGGTCGGCTCATCGGCAATGATCAGCTCCGGCTCGCAGGAGAAGGCAAGGGCGATCATCACCCGCTGGCGCATGCCGCCAGAAAGCTCAAACGGATAGCGATCCATCACCTGCGCCGCATCCGGGATTTGCATCTCGCCCAGCAGGGCGATCGCCTTCTGCTGCGCGTCGCGACGGGAAAGCGACTGATGCTGGCGGATCACCTCCACCATCTGCCTGCCAATCCGGCGCGTGGGGTTGAGCGCCGTCATCGGTTCCTGAAAAATCATCGCCACCCTGGCGCCGCGCCACTGACGAAGCTGTTTTTCCGACGCATTCAGGACATCTTCCCCGAGCAGCGTGACCCGGCCATGGTGAACATGGTAACTGCCTTCCGGCAGCAGGCGCATCGCCAGCATCGCGGTGACCGATTTTCCCGAGCCGGATTCGCCCACCACGCCGACAATTTCACCCCGGCCAATCTCCAGCGAAACGTGGTTGAGCGCGTGGACGTCACCGCGAAAAATGGGGAAGCTCAGGTGCAAATCTTCAATTGATAATACGGAATCACTCATGACTGCTTCCCTCCTGATTTGGGATCCAGCAGGTCGCGAAGACCATCGCCAAACAGATTAAACCCAACTGCCGTGATCAGAATTGCCGCCCCCGGAAACGCGCAGTACCACCACTGGTCAAGCACGTAGTTACGCCCCACGGCCACCATCGCGCCCCATTCGGCGGTGGGTTGCTGCGCGCCTAATCCAATAAAGCCCAGCGTGGCGGCCATCAGAATGGCGCTGCCGATATCCAGCGACGCCTGTACGATCAGCGGCGGCAGGGCGTTACGCAGGATATGCCAGCTGATCAGGTGCCAGCGCGACGCGCCAAAGGTGCGGGCGGCCTGCACGTAGGTGAACTGGCGCACCACCAGCGTTTGCCCGCGTGCCAGCCGCACGTAAAACGGAATGCGTACAATCGCAATCGCCAGCATCGCGTTAAACAGGCTTGGGCCGAGCGCGGCGGCCAGCGCCATCGTCAGCACCAGCGAGGGGATGGAGAGCATAATGTCCATGATACGCATAATGATGGCGTCGCCGCGTCCGCCGAGTACGCCGGACAAACAGCCGAGCAGAGAACCGATGCCGCCCGCAATCACCACCACCGCCAGCCCCGCCGTGATGGACTGCTGGCTGCCCACCAGCACGCGGCTGAACAGATCCCGGCCCACCTCATCGGTGCCAAACCAGTGCTGGGCTGAAGGCGCCTGCAATCGCGCGGTCAGATCCAGCGCGTTCGGATCGTGCGGGACTATCCACGGCGAGACCACCATCATCAGCAGCATCACGATCATAATCACCCCGCCGATCAGCGTGAGCGGGCTTTTGCGTAACATCCAGAACAGCTTTGCCCAGTTGATGCGCTGTTTGGCGGTGCTGACGGGGACGGGCGTTTCCTGAGTTAACATCATTCGGCACCTCCGCGCCCGATTCGCGGGTCGATCCACAGATACAGCAGATCCACCACCAGATTGACGAAGACATAGGCCAGCGATACCACGACCGCGAAGCCCATGACGGCAGGGAAGTCCAGCGCCTGAATGGAGGTCACCACCCAGGCTCCCATTCCCGGCCAGGCAAACACGGTTTCGGTAAGGACTGCCCCATACAGCAGATCGCCCAGCGCCAGCCCGAGCACGGTAATGGAGGGGATCATGGCGTTGGGTAAGGCGTAGCGCAGCACGATGTACCAGCCCGGCAACCCGCTCGCGCGGGCGGTACGAATATAATCCTCGCTCAGTTGCTCCAGCATCGCGGAACGCACCTGACGCGCCACAATACCCAGATGCACAAAGGCCAGGGTCAGGGAGGGTAGAATCAGGTGCTGTAGGGCGTTGAAAAACACCTCGCCGTTGCCTTCCAGCAGGGCGTCCAGCAGATAAAAGCCGGTAACGTGGGCAGGCGGATCGAGCCAGTCGTCCAGCCTGCCGCCGCCGGGCAGAATTTGCAGTTGCCCGTAGAACAGAACGATTACCCCCAGTCCCAGCCAGAAGGCAGGCGTCGAGATGCCCGTCATCGCCATCAGTCGCACCAGGTGATCCAGCCAGCGGTTACGGTACACCGCCGATAAAATGCCCAGCGGTACGCCAATCACCAGCGCCAGCAGCAAAGAGCAGAAGGCCAGCTCCAGCGTGGCGGGGAAAAAGGCTTTCAAATCTTCCGCAACGGGGCGACCGGTACGAATGGAGGTGCCCAGATCGCCGTGCGCCAGCGCCTCTACATAGCGGCCAAACTGAATATAGAGCGGTTGATCCAGCCCCAGCTGCTGGCGGATGCCCTGCACGATTTCATCGCTGGCGCGGTCACCGGCCAGCAGGCGGGCCGGATCGCCGGGGATCAGGTGTGAAATAATAAAAGTAATAATACAGACACCGGCCACCACCAGGATTAACCCCCAGCAGCGCTGGCGCACGATGCTCCAGAACGTCATACACTTCCCCCCGGCGTGGGCCGTTACTTACTCATGGTGGCGATGTTAAAGACCTGCTCAAGCATCGGATTAAAGGTGAAGCCTTTGACCTCTTTGTTCATCGCCAGCTGGTAGTTCTTCTGGAACAGATAAACGTAAGCCGCCTCGTCAATCACCACTTTCTGCGCCTGCTGGTAATCTTTGGTGCGTTCCGCCTGATCGGTGGTTTTCAGTGCCGCCTGCAACAATGCATCGACCTCTTTGTTCTCATAGAATGAGCGGTTACCCGGCAGCCCTTTTTTGTCCGATTCGAACCAGTAGTTCATGAACATGTACGGGTCAGCGAAGTCCGGGCTCCAGTTACCAATCGCAATGTCATAATCACCTTTGCCGACGCGGTCGCGCATGGTGGCGTTCGCCAGTTTCTCGAGCTTGACGTTAATCCCCAGCTTGCCCAGGCTCGCCTGCGTGGAGAGGGCGATAGGCTCCCAGTTCGGGTCGTTATCGGAGTAGAGGAACGTCAGGCTGGCCGGTTTATCGTTGACTTTCTCCAGCGCCGCTTTGGCCTTAGCCTCGTCAAAGCTGTACTGCATGGCGTTCGTATCGAAGCCCCACATGCCCTCCGGGATCGGGCCGCGCATCTGCTTGCCGTTCCCGCTGAGAATGCCTTTCACCATCCCCTGATAATCGGTGGCCCAGGAGACCGCGCGGCGCAAATCCACCTGATTCATCGGAGGCTTACTGTTGTTCAGATAGAGGTAGGTCACCCGCAGGGACGGGTATTCCGCCACGGCCACTTTGCCTTCCTGCTTCAGAGCGGCAAGCTGATCCACCGGCAGGGCGTCGGCGATATCCAGATCGCCACGGGAAAGTTGCAGGCGACGCGAGGCGCTTTCACCGATAATCTTCACCGAGACGCGCTTGAAGTGCGGCTTTTCACCCGGCCAGTGTGGGTTGGGCACCATCACCAGCTGCTGACCTTTCCGCCAGCTTTTCAGCATAAACGGTCCGGAACCCGCGGTGTTTTGCGCCAGGAAACCGCGCGCGTCGTCGGCGGCATTGGCTTTCAGGACCGCCGGGTTGACGATCGACGCGCCGTCATTGGCCAGCGTGTAGAGGAACGGGGCGAACGGCTGGCTGAGGGTGAATTTCACCGTATGCTCATCCACCGCGTCCACTTTCAAATCTTTCGGGAACGCTTCGGAAGGTCCCTGATTAATTTTCAGCAGACGTTCAAACGACAGCTTGACCGCTTCGGCGGTCACCGGCGTGCCGTCCGAAAATTTTGCATTATCTGCCAGGGTGAACGTCCACTCTTTCTGGTCGTCAGACGCCTTCCAGCCCGTCGACAGATCGCCTTCCACCTCCGTGGTGCCAGGCTTGTATTTCACCAGACGCTGGTACGAGGGGTAGGTCACCGTCCAGTCGTTGTTATCGATAGTGACCGCCGGATCCAGCGTTTGCGGATCGGCAGCTTTCCCAATCACCAGCATATCTTTTGGCACCGCCGCCAGCGCGAGAGGGGCGCTCAGGGCGAGCGTAGCGGCAATCAGGGTTGTAAGCAGCGTAGTTTTCATGGCCGGGCTCCAGAATTAGAGTGAGTATGTGGTCGGATAACAGGCGAACTGGTCATCTAACAGCGGGTAGCTGGCGGCGTTCGGCAGTTCGAAATGCCACCACTCGCTGCTGATGCCCACAAAACCGCCGCCGTACATCACGGCGTTCAGGAGCAGACGATTTCGCTGCGCCTCGGGCGGAACGGAAGGGTGCCAGGCATGAGAACGGTCGTGCATTTCGTCAAACCCGGCGCCCATATCCAGCACGTTGTCGTGTTCATCCATCAGCGTGACGTCAATGGCGGTGCCCCGGCTGTGGTTAGAGCCAATTGCGACATCCACCACGTATTCCGGATTGGGGCAGGCATCCCAGAGTTGCGACTGCGCCTGCTGGGGGCGGTAGGCGTCGTAAACCACCAGCTTCAGACCGGCCAGCGCGGCGATGCTGATCGCTTTCGCCAGCGCGGTGGCGGCATCCGTATGCAACAGGCACGCGGCGTGCTGGTAGATCGGGCGGCCAGTGATGTTATCGGCGGTCGCGTATTTCAGATCGATATGCAGCGTGGGAAAGGTTTTCGCCACATCAATCAGTTGACTCTCTTCAGGCATAGCTCCGCTCCTTTAGCGTTCAAATTGACCAAACTCTTGCTGTAGTTGTCGGTTGATTGCCAGACGTTCCGGCAGCGCATCGCCCAGCGCCTCCACAACGCCCGACAGCAGCAGGTTGAAGAGACAGCTCACCGGTGCCAGCGAATCCCAGAAATGGCCGGTATCGGTCTTCACCTGGAGCAAATCAATCGGGTAATCCCGCGCCCACGGGCACCAGATATCGGTGATCAGCGCCATCGCCAGGCCTTTTTCGCTCGCCACGCGGCAGTACTGGCGGGCAATGGCGGAGTAGGCGCGGGTATCCGTCAGCACGATATACGGGTTAGAAAAGCCGGAGTTAAGCGACTCCACCCAGCTACCGGAGAGCCCTTCGGAATAGCTCACCCGCGGGCGCAGATACTCAAGATGGCTGAAGAACGCATTGGCGATCCCGCGCGTGGACTGGATCCCCAGCACGAAGACGGCGTCGGCATGGGTAAGTTGCTGGACCACCTGCCTGAACGTTTCGCTTTGCGCCAGCTGGTAGACATGGGCAATGGCGTCCACCTCCAGCGACAGGGAGTGCTGAAGGCGATCCGACAGCGGCTGTTGCTGCTTCCAGGAGTCGAGACGCTCGTTAATGCCCCAGGGCTGGTGGGGATTGCGCAGGCTTTTTTTGGCGTCGTCCAGGTTGCGATAGCCCAGCTTGCGCAGAAAGCGTCCGACGGTGATCCCGCTGGTTGCCGTGGCCAGCGCCACGCTCTCTGCCGTTTCAAAGGGGATCTGCCCGACGTGCGCCAGCATCCAGCTTGCCACCCGTTTTTCGCTCGGGGTGAGCTGGCTAAAGGTCGCTTCGATACGGCTCAACACCTCAGGTTTGGTCGTCATACCGCCTCGCTGTTAACTGGCTGTCAAAGGCCGGGTTTCTGTTACCGGATTAACAATGCAGGACGCGTGCCATGTTCACATTGCGGCGAAAACGCGCTGTGCAGCAAAGTTAATGCAATATTTGTTTAACAGATGCTCAACATTTGTGCAGCGTAGTTCACTTTTGGTGCAGTGTCCGGCCTGAGCGGTATCTATTTGGTGAATACGTCAGCCTCTTCACATTTTTTGGTAAGATGAACGCTCTGTGGATAAGGGAGGGAGCCTCACATGGCGAATTTGCCCTGGCGGGTCAGCGTGCGCCTGATGGCTCTCGCAAAAAAAATAGCGATGGTCATCGGGATCATTGTGCTCGTGCTGCTGGCGGTGCGGGTTTATCTTTCGCAGCAGGGGCCGGCCTTGCATCACTGGCACACCTGGCGGGCTGACGAAATGTCCGTGCAGGAGATGGATAACGCGACCTTCGCAGCGTATGTCGCGCGGGAAAACGCCATCTTCACCGCTCTCGACGCTGAGGTGACGGCGAATGTCACACCCGCAGAGCGCACGCCGCTGAACCGTTATTACCGCCAGAGCCTGGTGTGGCCAGGACACTTTTCCCCGGATGCAAACCGGTCATTCGTGCTGATGCCTGCCGGAAAGCCGCGCGGGGCGGTGGTATTGCTGCACGGTCTGACGGACTCGCCCTACAGCGTCAGGCATCTGGCAGAGAATTATCAACAGCACGGCTTTGTGGCCGTAGTGCCTCGTTTGCCCGGACACGGCACGGCGCCGGGTGCCCTGACAGACGTTGACTGGGAGGCGTGGCTGGCCGCATCGCGCCTTGCGGTTCGTGAAGCGACACGCCTGACGGGGAACGATCTCCCCCTGCATCTGGTGGGCTACTCCAACGGCGGGGCGCTGGCGATGAAATACGCCCTCGACGCTCTTGATGCGCCTGAACTGCGTAAACCTCAGCAGATCGTTTTGCTCTCACCGATGATTGGCGTCACGGCGTTTGCGCGCTTTGCCGGATTCGCCGGGCTACCGGCTATGTTACCGGCGTTTGCCAAAGCCGCGTGGCTCAACATTTCGCCGGAATATAATCCTTATAAATATAATTCGTTCCCGGTGAATGCAGCACGTCAGTCCTGGCTGCTTACCCAGGCGCTGCATGAGCAGATAAACCGCGATGTTCATGATCACAAACTGGCGCAGCTTCCGCCGGTACTGGCGTTTCAGTCGGTCATGGATTCAACGGTCAGTACCCGCGCCGTGGTTAGCGGGCTGTTTGACCAGCTTCCGGCAAACGGCAGCGAACTGGTAGTTTTTGATATCAACCAGGCCGGGAGTTTTCGTCCACTGTTCAGGCCATCATCCTGGACGGCGGTGGCTGACCTGCTGCCCGGGTCAAAAAGGCGTTACAGTGTCACAATTGTGACCAATGCCAGCCCCGACAGGTTTGATATGGTGGCAAAGACGACGCCAGCGGGTAGCACCCGGGAAACGGTGATGCCGCTGTCGGTCGCGTATCCGCAGGAGGTTTATTCCCTGTCGCATGTTGCTATTCCGTTCCCGCCTGATGACGATCTGTATGGCCGCCATCCTGAGGTGAAAAACCACTACGGTATCAGCCTGGGGACGATAGCCCTGTGGGGAGAAACATCGGTTCTGAGCGTCGGCAAAGATGCGCTGATGCGGGTGACGTCGAATCCGTTCTACGATTATATGCAGACGCGGATCGATAGCCGTATCGGGGAGAATTAAGCCCGACGTGGAATAGATTAGGTCACACCGGGGAACTGTGTTAAACAGTACCGTTCAGGCATATACCCCATACCGGACCCCGTTTCTGTGCTGACAACTCTTATTTATCGAAGCCAGCTGAGCTTAACCTGCACCTCCGCAGCGTTAAGCGCGCTGGTTGAACAGGCCAGGATCCGTAATACGGAGCAGGGCATCTCAGGCATTCTTCTCTCCCGTGGACGTGACGTTCTGCAAATTCTCGAAGGCACGGAACAGCGCGTCGTCGCGCTTTTTAACACCATCCGTGCGGATGACCGGCATACCGGCGTGGTGGAGCTGATGCGCGATTACGGCCCGCGCAGACGTTTCGAAGACGTGGGAATGCTGCTGTTTGACCTGGACGTTCAGACCCCGAAAGCGGTTCTGGCGTCGGTTCTGCATTACAGCAAGCTGGAAAGCTATCTGACTTCTGAGGATCGGGTCTTCAAATTTATTCAGACCTTTATCACCGGCAAAACCGCTATCCCACCCGCTTCGGACTATGAGCCTGATAAATGGACGCTTTCGCGAGAGCGCGCGCCGTTTGGTAAAGGGTTAGGTCTGCTGGCGGGACAGCCCTGCCAGTTTGCGCTGCAACCCATTGTCGAGCCGTCCGAAGGCAAAATCAGTTCTCTCGAAGCGCTTATACGCGGAAACGACGGCGGCAGCCCGGAGCATTTCTTCCGTAGTCTCGATCGTGAACAGATTTACGAAGTCGACCTGCAAACCAAAGCCTGGACCTTTGCGCTGGCGCAAAAGCTCGGCATCGGCAGCCACAAACTGGCGGTGAACCTGCTGCCAATGTCGCTGGTTAACGTGCCGGGCGCGGTAGAGTTCCTGGTAACGCAGATCAAAAAGCACAATCTACAGCCTGAGCAGGTGGTCATTGAAGTCACTGAGAGCGAGATGATTTCCGGCTTTAACCAGTTTAACAGCGCCATTAAACAGCTGCGCGCGGAAGGGGTTGGGCTGGCGATAGATGATTTTGGTTCCGGCTATGCTGGTCTTTCACTGCTCACCCGGTTTCAACCGGATAAGCTCAAAATCGACAGAGAGATCGTCAGCGATATCCACCTGAGCGGGCCCAAGCAGGCGATTGTGAAGTCGATAATCAGCTGCTGCACCGATCTGGAGATTACGCTGGTCGCAGAAGGCATTGAGAAGATAGAAGAGTGGTGCTGGCTTGAATCCGTCGGTATTCGCCGCTTCCAGGGCTTTTTGTTCGCCCGCCCGCAGCTCAATGGCGTAGGTGATATCCATTGGCCCCATCGGGTGGGTTAAGCAAATTTTCCCTCGCCATATTTCCCCGACACCTTGCCTGTGCTTAAATAGCTAAACCGGTTTAACATGATTTAGCTAAGAAGGTGATATGGAGACGATCTGGGTACTTGGCGATGCCGTGGTGGATCTGTTGCCCGACGGAGAGGGCAAACTGCTGCAATGTCCTGGCGGCGCACCGGCCAATGTCGCGGTAGGGGTTGCGCGTCTGGGCGGCAGAAGCGCCTTTATAGGCCGGGTGGGCGACGACCCCTTCGGGCGTTTTATGCAAAAAACGCTTGCGGATGAGCAGGTTAATACAGAATGGCTGCGCCTGGACCCGCAGCATCGCACCTCCACGGTGGTGGTGGATCTCGATAACGACGGTGAACGTTCCTTTACCTTTATGGTTCGCCCGAGCGCTGATTTATTCCTCGACTCTGCCGATCTCCCGCCATTCCGCGCCGGGGAGTGGCTGCACGTCTGCTCTATCGCGCTCAGCGCCGAACCCAGCCGTTCCGCGACGTTTCAGGCGATGTCCGCTATCAGACTGGCGGGGGGATTTGTCAGCTTTGACCCCAATATCCGCGCCGATCTCTGGCATGATGAAGTCGAGCTGCGTCAGTGTCTTGAGCGGGCATTAGCCTGTGCAGATGTGGTGAAAATTTCGTTGGAAGAGCTGGCGTTCTTAACCGGAAATGCGCAGGTCCATGAGGGGCTGGCGGCGCTGATGCGCACCTGTCCGGCCAGGCTGGTGCTGGTGACACAGGGAAAAGAGGGCGTCACCGCCTGGCAGAAAGGCGCGTTGACGCACTATCCTGCATCACCCGTGGAATGCATTGATACCACCGGCGCGGGGGATGCTTTCGTCGCCGGGCTGCTGTTCGGTCTGGCTCGTGATGGCCAGGCCCGTCTTTCAGAGGTCATCACGCTGGCGCAGCGCTGTGGGGCGCTGGCGACAACCGCAAAAGGGGCAATGACCGCGCTGCCTTATCATCACGAACTGTAATTCACCTCTCCAGGCCTCCGGTCGGCGGCCTGAATTGTCGCCTCGATCACACTTACTAAAACGGTTTAGCAAAAAACGTTGCCGATCCAAAATTCAACGGTTTAGTATCATCAGCCTAAACCGGTTTAGCAATTTAGCACTTTCACCGATAGTTATTAGGGATGCGACAAAATGTATAAAAAACGCAGACTTGCCGTGATGATAGGCATGCTGGCCGGGAGTACCTCTGTTTTTGCCCAGACGGATATGTCCCGTATCGAAGCGCGCCTGGCGGCGCTGGAGCAGCGTTTGCAGGAGGCGGAAACCCGCGCGCAGGTTGCTGAAAAGCGCGCAACGGCAGCGGAACAGAAAACACAGCAGCTGGTGGCTGCGCAGCAGGAAGCGCAAACCTCCACACAGGCGGTGGCGCAACGTACCACGGTGCTGGAAGAAAAAGCCGACCGGACAGGCGGTTTTGAATTTCACGGTTACGCCCGTTCCGGCCTGCTGATGAACGACGCGGCCTCCAGCAGCAAAAGCGGCCCTTATCTGACGCCCGCCGGGGAAACGGGCGGGGCCATCGGGCGTCTGGGGAACGAAGCGGATACCTACGTTGAGCTGAATGTTGAGCACAAACAGACGCTGGAGAATGGTGCGACGACGCGCTTTAAGGCGATGCTGGCCGACGGCCAGAAAACCTATAACGACTGGTCGGCAGACAGCAGCGACCTGAACATTCGTCAGGCCTTTGCCGAGCTGGGCAATTTGCCTGACTTTACCGGTGCGCTGAAGGGCAGTACCTTCTGGGCGGGTAAGCGTTTTGACCGCGACAACTTCGACATTCACTGGCTGGATTCCGACGTGGTGTTTCTCGCCGGGACCGGCGGCGGCGTCTACGACGTGAAGTGGAACGATACGCTGCGCAGTAACTTCTCCCTTTATGGCCGTAACTTCGGCAGCGAAGAGGAGATCGACAACAACGTTCAGAACTACATCCTCAGCATGAATCACTTCGCCGGGCCGGTGCAGATGATGGTCAGCGGCTTACGGGCAAAAGATAATGACGACCGTAAGGACAGCAACGGCGATCCGATTAAAACCGACGCGGCCAATAACGGGGTACATGCGCTGGTTGGTCTGCATAACGAGAGCTTCTACGGCCTGCGGGAAGGTTCCGCCAAAACGGCTCTGCTTTACGGCCACGGTCTGGGCGCCGAGGTGAAAAGCATTGGTTCAGACGGCGCGCTGCTGTCAGAAGCCGATACCTGGCGTTTTGCAAGTTACGGTGTCACGCCGCTGGGCGGTGGCTGGCACATTGCGCCCGCCGTGCTGGCGCAAAGCAGTAAGGACCGCTACGTGAAGGGCGACAGCTATGAGTGGGTCACGCTCAATACGCGTCTGATCAAAGAGGTGACCCAGAATTTCGCCCTCGCGTTCGAAGGCAGCTATCAGTACATGGATTTAAGCCCGGAAGGCTACAAGGATCGCAATGCGGTTAACGGTAGCTTCTACAAGCTGACCTTCGCCCCGACGTTAAAGGCGGGCAAAATTGGCGATTTCTTCAGCCGTCCGGAGCTGCGCCTGTTCGCCACCTGGATGGACTGGAGCAGCAAGCTGGATAACTACGCCAGCGATGACGCCTTTGGCAGCAGCGGCTTCAACGCGGGCGGGGAATGGAACTTTGGGGTGCAGATGGAAACCTGGTTTTAACCCTTCACGCTCCCGCATCGCGGGGGCGTTTCGAACACCATAAAAGAGGTCAGGAAGAGGTATCTATGGATTTTAATCATATTGCGCGCGAGCTTATTCCGCTGCTCGGTGGCAAAGAGAACATTGCCAGCGCGGCACATTGCGCCACGCGCCTTCGTCTGGTGCTGGTCGATGATGCGCTTGCCGACCAGCAGGCTATCGGCAAGGTTGAAGGCGTGAAAGGCTGTTTTCGAAACGCCGGGCAGATGCAGGTAATCTTCGGCACCGGGGTGGTGAATAAGGTTTACGCCGCGTTTATTCAGGCGGCAGAGATTAGCGAGTCCAGTAAATCGGAAGCGGCGGATATTGCGGCCCGCAAGCTGAACCCGTTCCAGCGTATCGCGCGTCTGCTCTCCAACATCTTCGTGCCAATTATCCCGGCGATCGTGGCCTCGGGTCTGCTGATGGGCCTGCTGGGGATGGTTAAAACCTACGGCTGGGTTAATCCGGATAACGCGCTCTATATCATGCTGGATATGTGCAGCTCGGCGGCGTTTATTATTCTGCCGATACTGATTGGCTTCACCGCCGCGCGGGAGTTTGGCGGCAACCCGTATCTGGGGGCAACGCTCGGCGGCATCCTGACTCATCCGGCGCTGACCAACGCCTGGGGCGTAGCGTCCGGCTTCCACACCATGAACTTCTTCGGTCTTGAAATCGCCATGATTGGCTATCAGGGAACCGTCTTCCCGGTGCTGCTGGCGGTGTGGTTTATGAGCATTGTGGAAAAACAGCTGCGCCGGGCGATCCCGGATGCGTTAGATCTGATCCTGACGCCGTTCCTGACCGTCATTATCTCCGGCTTCATTGCGCTGTTGATTATTGGCCCGGCGGGACGCGCGCTGGGCGACGGGATCTCCTTCATTCTTAGCACTCTGATTGCCCACGCGGGCTGGCTGGCCGGGCTGCTGTTTGGTGGGCTCTATTCGGTGATTGTCATTACCGGCATTCACCACAGCTTCCACGCCATTGAGGCCGGGCTGCTGGGTAATCCGTCGATTGGCGTTAACTTCCTGCTGCCGATCTGGGCGATGGCGAACGTGGCGCAGGGCGGGGCGTGTCTGGCTGTGTGGTTCAAAACCCGCGATGCCAAAATCAAAGCCATTACCTTACCGTCGGCGTTTTCCGCGATGCTGGGCATCACCGAAGCGGCAATTTTTGGCATCAACCTGCGTTTTGTGAAGCCGTTTATCGCGGCGCTGATCGGTGGTGCGGCGGGCGGTGCCTGGGTGGTGTCGGTGCATGTCTACATGACCGCCGTTGGCCTGACGGCGCTTCCCGGCATGGCGATTGTCCAGGCCAGCTCGCTGCTCAACTATATAATCGGCATGGTGATTGCCTTTGGCGTGGCGTTCACCGTCTCTCTGCTGCTGAAATATAAAACGGACTCTGAATAATGACCTTATCTTCCCGCTGGCCTGCCGTGTTGCAGGCCGTTATGCAAGGCCAGCCGCGTGCGCTGGCGGACAGCCACTATCCGCAGTGGCATCCCGCACCGGTGACAGGGCTGATGAACGATCCGAACGGGTTTATCTGGTTTGCCGGGCGCTACCATCTGTTTTATCAGTGGAACCCGCTGGGCTGCGATCATCGCTACAAGTGTTGGGGGCACTGGAGCTCAGCAGATCTGGTGCACTGGCAGCACGAGCCAATGGCGCTGATGCCTGACGAAGAGTATGACCGCAATGGCTGTTACTCCGGCAGCGCCGTGGATAACAACGGCGTGCTGACCCTGTGCTATACCGGCAACGTTAAGTTTGACGATGGCGGCCGCACCGCCTGGCAGTGTCTGGCGGTGCAAAATGACGATGGCACGTTTGCCAAACTGGGACCGGTGTTGCCCCTGCCGGACGGGTACACCGGGCACGTCCGCGATCCGAAAGTATGGTGGCATGACGGGCTGTGGTACATGGTGCTCGGCGCGCAGGATCGACAGCAGCGCGGCAAGGTGCTGCTGTTTACGTCAGCCGATTTACACACCTGGGCGTCCTGCGGCGAAATCGCCGGTCACGGCGTCAACGGACTCACGGACGCGGGCTATATGTGGGAGTGCCCGGATCTGTTTGAGCTTGATGGCACACACGTCTTGATCTGCTGCCCGCAGGGGCTGGCGCGCGAACCGCATCGCTATCTCAACACCTATCCGGCCGTCTGGATGAGTGGGGCATTTGATTATCAAACGCCTGCATTTGCGCACGGCGAGCTGCATGAGCTTGACGCCGGTTTCGAATTTTACGCGCCGCAAACCACGGTGGCAGAAGATGGCCGCCGCATCCTCATCGGCTGGATGGGCGTGCCGGACGGCGAAGAGATGCTCCAGCCTACGCGGGCGCACGGCTGGATCCACCAGATGACCTGTCCTCGCGAACTGCGCTACCGCGACGGTAAGCTCTGGCAAACCCCCGTCCGTGAGCTGGAAACGCTGCGCGAGGATGAACATCTCTGGCAGGGACGCGCCAGCGATGCCCCGGTGCTGGCGGGAACGCGTCTTGAGTTCGAACTGAGCGCATCGAGCGTGAACGTGGATTTTGCCGGCGCGTTGCGGCTGATTGTGGATGATGAGGGGATCCGTCTGGAACGCGCCAGTCGGAAAACCACAGACACGCTGACCCGCTACTGGCAGGGCAATGTTCATCATTTACGCGTGCTGTGCGACTGTTCCAGCGTCGAAATTTTCATCAATCACGGTGAAGGCGTCATGAGCAGCCGCTATTTTCCTGACCATCCGGCCCAGGTACGCTTCGAAGGTGCGTCCGATATCACATTACGCTACTGGTCGCTGCGCAGCTGCATGATAGAATAGAGGTTTTGGCAGCCGGATCTAAGTCGTTGTGAGAAAAACAAAACGCGTCACCATTAAAGATATCGCGGAGCTCGCGGGGGTATCAAAAGCCACCGCCAGCCTGGTTCTGAACGGCCGCAGCAAAGAGCTTCGGGTGGCGGAGGAGACACGCGAGCGTGTGCTGGCGATTGCCAAAGAACATCATTATCAGCCCAGCATTCACGCCCGTTCGCTGCGGGACAACCGCAGCCACACCATTGGTCTGGTGGTGCCGGAAATCACCAACTACGGGTTTGCCGTTTTTTCTCATGAGCTGGAGACCCTCTGCCGCGAGGCGGGTGTTCAGCTGCTGATCTCCTGTAGCGATGAAAATCCGGGCCAGGAGACGGTGGTGGTCAATAACATGGTGGCCCGCCAGGTGGACGGGCTGATTGTCGCCTCCAGCATGCTCAACGACGCGGACTATCAAAAGCTGAGCGAACAGTTGCCCGTTGTACTCTTTGACCGTCATATGAACGACAGTTCTCTGCCGCTGGTTCTCACCGATTCAATTACCCCAACCGCCACACTGGTGGCCGACATCGCGCGCCAGCATCCGGATGAGTTCTACTTCCTCGGCGGTCAGCCGCGGCTTTCCCCGACGCGTGACCGTCTTGAAGGGTTTAAGCAGGGGCTGCGTGACGCTGGCGTCGAGTTACGTCCGGAGTGGATCATTCATGGTAATTACCATCCGAGCTCCGGCTACGAAATGTTTGCCGAGCTTTGCGCACGCCTGGGCCGCCCGCCAAAAGCCCTTTTTACCGCCGCCTGCGGTCTGCTGGAAGGGGTGTTGCGCTATATGGGGCAACATAATCTGCTGCAAAGCGATATGCGTTTGGCCAGCTTTGACGATCACTATCTCTATGATTCTCTGACCATTCCTGTCGATACCGTTCGTCAGGATAACCGCCAGCTCGCCTGGCACTGCTTTGATCTGATTGGCAAACTGATTGAAGGGGAAACGCCGGAGCCGATCCAGCGTAAGCTGGATGCCACCCTGCAACGGCGATACAAGGCCATGGAGTGACAGGGTAACGTCTGAGGGTGACATCAATAACTTTAATTAATTAAAGATTGGATTCAGCCGATAACCAAAGGGAAATTATATCCCTGAGGTTTGTTATGTCGTTGAAAAAATCATCCCTGATTATCCTGTTTTCCCTGCTTTTCTTCTTTGTGGCCAGCACTATCACCAGCGTTGGGCTCATCATTAAAAGTAATACTTCGCTGGATAATGTGAACAAAGAAATTCAGGTGGTTCTGTCCATTATTGATCCCATTAACCACAGCCGAACCCTGCGCGTCAGGGTTATGGAGTATGTGAAAATGGTGGAAGCGGGGGACGCTACCGACCCGTCTGCGAAACTGGCCTCGGTTAAAGAGGCGCTGACCAAAGCCGATAGTGCATTTTCGGCGTTTATGGCCTCGCCGCGTTTGCCGGACGAAGCCCCACTGGTCACTGCCTACCAGGAGGCGTGGCAAAACTACCGTAACCAGGGACTGGCACCTCTCATCGCCGCTGCCGCCGCTCACGATGTGTCGCGGTTCAACGCTCTTATTCCCGTGGTGTCTCAACTCGATCGCCAATATGAAATTGTGCTCGATCAGGTTCTCTCCGTTCACCAGAAGTACGCCAAAACACTGAACGAGGATGCGAGCCATAATTTCGTGTCGGGTCTGGTTATTATCGCCTGCATTGCGGTGCTGTTCGTGGTGGTGATCTTCGCCGTCAGCCTGCTGATGAAACGCGTGGTCTTTGCGCCGGTGAACCTGGCGCGCGAGCACTGTCGCCAGATTGCGGCCGGGAAGCTGGACGTACCGGTACCGATCAAGCGTGATTCCGGGAATGAAATCGATCACCTGATGTCCTCGATGGAGCAGATGCGCCAGGCGCTGCTCTCCACCATTTCTCAGGTGCGCGATGCCAGCCACACTGTGACGCATGCGGCGCAGGAAATTGCCTCCGGCAATATCGACCTGGCCTCCCGTACCGAGCAACAGGCTTCGGCCCTGACCCAGACGGCCGCCAGCATGGAAGAGCTGAGCGCGACGGTGGCGAATAACACCGACAACGTTTTCCAGGCCGGTAAGCTGGTGCAGGATGCCGTGAAAAATGCCCATACCGGTGAAGCGGTAACCCGTGAAGTCATCGAAACGATGAATACTATCGCGTCCAATTCGAAGCGTATTGAAGACATCACCAGCGTCATCAACAGCATTGCTTTCCAGACTAATATTCTGGCGCTAAACGCGGCCGTTGAAGCGGCGCGTGCTGGCGCGCAGGGGCGAGGATTTGCCGTGGTAGCAAGTGAAGTGCGCACCCTGGCACAAAAAAGCGCGGTGGCGGCGAAAGATATCGAAAGCCTTATCGCCCAGTCTGTTTCCAGCGTGAAAAACGGTGCACAACTGGTGAATCGTTCGGGAGAGGTGATTGATTCTATTATCAGCTCTGTTAATAAAGTGCATACGCTGATGGAACAGATTTCGGTTGCCTCAGAAGAGCAGAGCCGCGGGATTGGTCAGGTTGGGCAGGCCGTAACGGAGATGGACGGTGTGACCCAGCAGAACGCGGCGCTGGTGCAGCAATCCGCCGCCGCCGCCGCCTCGCTGGAGGAGCAGGCGCAGCAGCTGTCCCAGAGTATCTCGAGCTTTAGTTTGCCTGCTACGGCGTGATGTTCAGAGAGGCTCCTGAGGGAGCCTTTTTAATGTCTGGTGTAACTGGAAGCCCGCGCCAGACAAGGCTTCACGCATTATTACTGGCAGTCAAAAACCATATTAAGCGACTAATGTGGGCACATTGTGGATACTCTTACCACCATTAGCACCCTGAAACGGGTTAAGCGAAATCGCGTCCTGCATGTATTGAGGAGCGAAGTGTGCAAAGACCATCGCTTGTGCAATTTTCGTATGATCCAAGATCTTCTGCATTTTGATGAAGTTGACTACATTAATCATAAAGTGCGGGCGAAAAGGTGTTGTACGGTAAATCGGGCTTAATCACTTTTCATTAAATTCAATGAAATAAGCGAGAATAATTTGAACATATCATAAATGTACGATTGATGAGGGTACATCTTCCAGTTGTGAATGGGCTCGCCCAAAGGTTGAGAAATAACCTTAGGCTCTGGACAAGCCGTCTCGTGTTCTCATTAGTGCCATGCTGGGCGAATGTGAGGATATAATCGTATACTGTACATAAAAACAGCCATGTCTTATGATACACTCGAAGATAGTAAACCATGGCAAAATTGGGAATGTGTTTTAATGAGTATAATCAATAAATTAAAGGTCATCGATTTGTTTTGTGGTGCTGGTGGGTTGTCCTGCGGCTTCATGAAAGATGCAAATGGCACTCATTTCGAAAGCATTCTAGCAATTGATAACGACAAAGCTGCGATAAAGACTTATAACGCAAACTTTGGTAATCATGGGATTGTTGCGAACATAGACGAATGGATCGCTGACAACCCGATCCCAATGGCCGACATTGTCATCGGTGGGCCTCCATGCCAGGGGTTCAGCTTGTTAAATAAAAACCGCGAAGGCGACCATCGTCGTGCACTATGGGAGCCTTATATGGATATCATTGAAAGGTCATCAGCTTCAGTATTTGTTATGGAAAACGTACCAGGGTTACTGTCGAGCGATGAGTTCGCTGATATCTGTGCTCGAGCAGAGAGTATAGGGTTTGTTTTGCTGAATCCTTGCGTGCTTAATACTGCTGATTATGGCGTTCCCCAGACCCGTAAGCGTGCTATTGCCATTGGGATCAAGAAACAACGATTTAATCTCGACACAATTCCTACGTTCCCACCTTCACCGTCTCATCAAAATCCGGAAAAACCGGGTGTTCTCCCTGCCTGGTTAACGGTAAAAGATTTCATCAGTGATCTTCCTAAGCCAGTAGGCACAGAAATTCGGGATGTGAAACCTCCATTAGATCTTCATTTTGGTAGAAATCCGACCGCGCTATCGCAAGAGCGCTACCGTGCCGTTCCGGTAGGAGGTAACAGATTTGACTTACAAAAAAACAGACCTGATATTACCCCTGCATGCTGGATAAAGAAAACATCTGGCGGTACAGACCTATTTGGCCGTCTGTGGTGGGATCGTCCTTCTGTAACTATTCGAACAGAATTTTTTAAGCCGGAAAAAGGACGCTATCTCCACCCAGAAGAACACCGTCCAATCACGCACCGTGAAGCTGCGCGTTTAATGAGTTTTCCGGATAGTTTTGTTTTTGAGGGCACGAAAACAGAAATTGCTCGCCAGATTGGTAATGCTGTTCCACCTGTTTTTGCTCAAAAAATTGCATCATATGTTATTAATCTAATGGAATGCAGAATCAAAGATGGCGAGAAGATCGAAGAAGAGCGAACCGGAAACGCTGCGTAAACAACTTTTAGCACTAATTGCTGATTTTGAGCATAAGTTGCTAGAGAACTCCCTAAGAGAACAGGTACTTTCACTCGTTCCAGCAAACCACTTGTTACGCGATTTAGGCAGTTCTCTATTGAATGAGGAAAATTGCAATTCTGCACGAGATCGCATCTTGGCATATTTGCTGAAATACCCCAAAACCATCATTCGCGGTGATGAATTAATGGTTGTCGCAGGTATAAGTGAATATGCTCGCAGAATCCGTGAGTTGCGAGTTCAGTTTGGCTGGTCAGTTTTAAGTGGAACGACAGTTAAAGAGATGATCGAACAGGAGGAAATCACCCTACAAGAACTCCAGATCACATCTATAAAGTGCCTCAAAACCGACGTTTATGCTTTGGTGGCAACGGATCAGGATAGAGAAGCTGCGCTTCGTTGGAATGAAGCAAACGTTCTTCGCCGCAGCAAAATCTCAACGAAAGATAAAATCCTTTCCTATCTTAGAAAAAATGTAGGCCGTCCTGTTACCGGTGAAGAGCTGCGTTATCTTGCAAATGATAGTAAAGAATGGGCTCGCAGAACCCGTGAATTAAGAACAGAAGATGGTTGGCCTATTGCTACTAAAAACTCTGGTCGTCCAGAGTTAGAGGTTGGAGCTTATCTACTCGAAGAGGACCGGCAGGCGGAAGTTCATGATCGGAAAATTCCTGATCCCGTTCGTGTAAGTGTTCTAGAGAGAGATAACCATTCATGTAGGAACTGCCATTGGTCGCATAGCAAAAAAACGGCTAATGACCCCAGGACGTTCCTTGAGTTGCATCATATAGAACACCATGCCCATGGTGGTGAGAATACACTTACTAACCTGATAACTCTATGTAACGTCTGTCACGATGAAGTCCACAGGAAAAAGATTCCGATGGAAGAATTAATTAAATTACTTCAATAATCGTTGAAATGGCCGCTTTCGCGGCCTTTTTCCTCCTGTTAAAACGATGTAGCCGCTGCACAATCTCCTTCAGCCATTACTGTTATCCGTACAAAGCCGCTATGACATAAATTTTATCTTTCCCCGGCAATATTTCTGTTCCTCATCCGTCTACCTCATCAGAGACCATAATCATTCAACATAAACGAGGTACACATGAGAAATTTTGATATGCACGGAAAAGGTCACGGGCGTGGTTTGGGCCGCCATCGTATGGGTAAGGGCATCGTGATTGGCGCAGTCCTGTTCGTGGTGCTTGGCCTGCTGGTCATGTCCCTGTGGAACGCGTTGCTCCCGGCCATCCTGGGGGTTAAAGCCATTGGCTTCTGGCAGGCGCTGGGGATCCTGCTGCTGAGCCGCATTCTTTTCGGTGGGCTGGGTTTCCGTCCTGGTATGTTCGGTGCGCACCGCCGTATGCACGAACAATGGATGAATATGAGCCCCGAACAACGTGAGGCCTTCATTCAGCAGCGTCGGGCGGGATTTGGGCGCCACGGTCATTGCCGGTGGCACGATGGCCGGGATGAAAAGCGAGATGATAACGGTGCAAAAGCGCCGGAAGCCGAGTGAGCGATATGAAAGCCGGTGAGGCGGGGGAATCATTACTGATCTCGGCACTCAATGCCTGCCGCGCGCGGCTAAAAGCCTTCATTCGCGGACGGACTGCGGTTCGTGATGATGTCGATGATATTCTTCAGGAAGTGACCTGGCAGTTGATGAAAGTGGAACAACCGGTCGAGAACGTCGCCGCCTGGCTGTTTCGCGCCGCACGAAATGAGATGATCGACCGGGCGCGAAAAAAGCACGAGGTTTCACTGCCGGGGTACCTGACAGCAGATGACGAGGACTTTCCGGAGCAGGAGATTGCAGAAACGTTATTCGGCGTACCGCAAACGCCGGAGGAAGAGTATCTCAACATGCTGCTATGGGAAGAGTTGGGGCAAGCCCTGTCGGAACTGCCGCCACCTCAGCGCGAGGTGTTTGAAAAAACGGAATTTGAGGGCTACAGCATGAAGATGCTGGCAGAGGAAACAGGCGACAGTGTGCAGGCGTTATTATCCCGCAAACACAAAGCCGTGCGATTTTTGCGTAGTCGCCTCAAGGATATTTATGAAGCGTTGACAGGACAATAAACTTCGACCACTCTGAAAAACAATATTTTAAAGGGGTCGTTATGCTTCAACGGTTAGCAAAGAAAAAGGTGCTGTTACTCTCTGCTCTGATGGTTTCAGGGCTGGTCAGGGCAGAGGAGTCGCTTCCGGATGTGGTGAAGCACTTCAGTGAACAGCAGGACATCAAAATCATCAAGAAAATTGACGCCCCCGGCGGCGCGCCAGCGTGGCTGGGGAAATATCAGGACATGGGCGTGACGCTCTTTCTGACCCCTGACGGAAAGCACGTCGTGTCTGGTTATCTTTATGATGAGAAGGGAACCAACCTCAGCGAGGCCTTTTTCCAGAAAGAGATCTACGCCCCGATGGGCCGCGAGATGTGGAAAAAGCTCAATGCGGCGCATCCCCTGAAAGAGGGCGCGGAGAGTGCCCCGCGCAAAGTCTTCGTCTTTGCCGACCCGTTCTGCCCGTACTGCAAGCAGTTCTGGGCTGAAGCGCAGCCGTGGGTGAAGGCTGGCAAGGTTCAGCTCAATACGCTGCTGGTTGCATTTCTTAACCCGAACAGCGGGCGTAACGCCTCCGCGATTCTGAATGCGAAAGATCCGGTGTCGGCCTGGAAAACGTACGAGCTGTCCGGCGGGAAAAAGCTGCCGAAACCTGAAGCTGCGGCTTCCCGGGAAACCGTTGAGATCCTGCAAAATCACCAGACGCTAATGGACAGTCTCGGCGCGAATGCCACACCGGCTATTTATTACCTGAATGAGCAAAACGAACTGCAACAGGTCGTGGGTATGCCAGACGCAAAACAGCTTGAGGCGATGTTCGGGCCGAAGCCGTAAAAGAAAGGCAGAAACAGAACGTTTCTGCCTTTTTTCAGTCAATTACCCCAGCGTCCCCGGAGGTAATTTACCGCCTCCTGCGTCTGCGGCTGGTTAAGATAGTCTTCACGGAACAGGATGGTGCCCTTAACGTCTGGCAGTGAATCGTTGAGGTCGAGCTGTTTTTTCAGCTCCGGTACGCCGCCGTTCACCGTCCAGTCCGGTTCGTTTCTGGAAGGCGCGCCCACTTTGTAGAACGCGATCCCGATATACAGGCGGGTATGGGTCGGTTTCACCACGTCAGCCCACCATTTTGTCAGCACATCGTAACGTGCCGCGTCGCGGGCGAAGGGCCAGTAGATCTGCGGCGCAATGTAATCCAGTAAACCCTGCTGTACCCATTTGCGCGTGTCAGCGTAGGATTCATCATAGGCTGCGGCACCGCGCGTGTCCGAGCCTGCCGGGTCAAAGGAGCGATTGCGCCAGACCCCCGCCGGGCTAACGCCAAATTCGACCTCAGGTTTAGCCTGCTTGATCGCCCTTGAAACCTGCACAATCAACTGCTGCGTATTGTGTCGACGCCAGTCCGCTTTTGACGCAAAACCTTCGCCATAGCGCCTGAAGGTCCAGGCATCATTCAGGGTGGACCCCGGCGTCTCGGTGTAAAAATAGTCATCGAACTGAACGCCGTCGACAGGGTAGTGATTTACCACTTCCATCACCACCTGGGTTATCCAGTCCCGCACGTCGGGAATGCCCGGGTCGAGAACAAAACGATCCCCCGAGGTGCGGATCCACTCCGGATGCTGGACGTACACGCTGGAAGGATGAAGCGACGAGGTGCGGTTAAGCGCGGCGATGGTCGACGGCTTCGTGTTGGTGGAAACGCGGTACGGGTTAAACCAGGCATGAACCTTCATCCCGCGCTTGTGCGCTTCATCCAGCATAAACTGAAGCGGATCGTAACCGGGATCTTCCCCGATAGTCCCCGTCAGGGTATCTGACCAGGGCAGTATTTTAGAGGCCCACAGCGCCGTACTGTCCGGTTTTACCTGAAAGAAGACGGTGTTGATCCCAAGTTTTTTCAGCTTATCGAGCTTGTCCGTCAGCGCCCGCTGTTGCTGGGCGATACGCTGGTCCGCGCTACGGCCATTCACCGATGACACGGGAGGCCAGTCGAGACGGGAGACGGTCGCCAGCCAGATCCCGCGCATGGGTTCGTTAGTCTGCTGTAGAGGTTTCGCCTGCGGCAGCGGAGTAACGAGTGATTTGGGTGGTTTGGAAGTGCAACTTACCAGTAAAAGCGCGCAGCCAAGCAGCGCGCCAGTCCGTTTTATGTGTCGGATCATTTGCGTGTTAGCTCCTGGGTGTCCGGCTATCCGTCCAGGGATTAAACGCCGGTTCGTCCTGTTCCCCGTTACCGTCATCGTGAAGAGAGTCGAGGTAGAGGGCTTCAACTTCCGCCCGCGCCCATGGGGTGCGGCGCAGGAACTTCAGACTCGATTTAACACTCGGGTCCTTGCGAAAACAGTTGATTTTGATTCGGTTGCCCAGTTCATTCCAGCCATATCGCGCAACCAGCGCGTTAACCTGCATTTCGAGGGTTACGCCATGCAAAGGATCGTTGGAAATATGTGCTGTCATAGGCGTCCGGTAGTCTCATTTTTTATGGGGATGTGATAAACGCTCAAAGGTTACAAGAAAGCAGGGGACGCGGCAATTTCAGCGTGAGGTTCTTCACCCGTGAAGGAGAGGGTTACCCAGTAATTTGAAAGCAAAAGCTATAACGTAGCCTCAGAAAAACTGAGGGCTTTCAGCGATGCCCTAAGTGAACGGAATGACCACCAGAGCCGTATGTTCCCCCTCACCCCAGCCCTCTCCCTCAAGGGAGAGGGGGCCGTCTGTGCAGGCATTACTTTGTGGGAAACCCTCAGCCCGTGAAGGGTGAAGAAGATTTTCCGGTTAACGCTATTTTTTAAACAGTTCAGGCGCCCACGGCGTCGGGTCTACCTCCATAAAGGGCGCACGCTCAAAGCGGGACTTCAGCGCCCAGGGCACCGTACAGTCGAAAATCGTTTTGCAGGTGATCCCGTTGCCACGAATGGAGGGGCTGTAGTCCGGGGCCTGAGACGGATCGAGCTGGTGTCCGCGGATCCCCGGCAGATGGGTGATGCTGACATCGCCCTGCATACGGGTGGTCATCGCCCACAGGATGTCGTCGCTGTCGAAAATATCCACATCTTCGTCGACGAGAATAATGTTTTTAAGCTCGGAATAGGTGGCTAACGCAATGAGTGCCGCCTGACCCTGACGCCCTTCGTCAGAGGGCTGGCGTTTTTTCACCTGCAATACGCCAAGAAACTTGCCGCCGCCAGCGGTATGCGCATAGACGTTTTGCAGAAAACCGGGGATGGCTTCTTCCACCGCATTACGGATGCTGGCCTCCGTTGGCAAACCGGCCAGCGTGGTGTGCTCCTCGCCCGGTCCTACCAGGGTTTGCAGGATCGCCTGATGACGCATCGTGACGGCCTTCACTTTGATTACCGGTAAGGAGGGGTTAGCCTCCCCACAGTAGCCGGGAAATTCCGGCATCGCGTGCCCGGTGTGGGTATGCTGATCTTCTTCTACACGCACGCCCGGCAGCAGTTCGCCTTCGATGATAATTTCCGCACGCGCTATCGCTTTTTCATTTACGGCCACACCCTGCACCAGCTCTACGGGGGTCTGACGTAACGCGCCGGCGACACCCAGCTCGTTGTAGCCGAAGGGCGTGGTAGGGGCTTCGAAACAGGCGCCAATATAGATAGCGGGATCGAGACCCATATTGATCGTGACCGGCAACGGTTTGCCCGCCTCCTCGGCTTTCTTACGGAACACTTCAATATGGCGGCCTGCGGCAAGGAACATGGAGAGCTCATCGCGCTCCTGCACGCAGAGACGGTGAATAGTGACATCGGTCAGTGAGGCATCTTCCGGATCGCTTGCCAGCACCAGCCCCAGACAGAAGAACGGACCGGCATCTATCGGCGTGTTGGTCGGTGCCGGAAGTAATTTACGCAGATCGAAGTCCGGATCGTCGGCATAAAATACCTGTTCCTGACACGGCGCCTGTGCCGCCGGAACCACAACGGGAGCAATCGGGTTTTTCACGGCCTGGCCGACATGTTTTGCCAGTTCAGAGGGCTCGCAGCCCAACAGGAGCGCCGCCCGCTCGCGGCTGGCGTGCATTCCGACCAGAATACGGGAGTCGGGATATCCCTTAATAGCGTTAAACATCATCGCCGGGCCAATGCGCGTCGGACGTTTTACCGTGCCGCCAGCACCAATATGCCGGTACACACCCGCCAGCTCCGCGTCAGGATCGACCGGATGGCTGGTTTCAAGGTATTGACCTTCATGGCGTTTGAGCAGTTCGATAGCACTTCTGAGATCGTTGATGTGGTTTTTCATATTTCCCTCCTCGGATGAAGGCTTCCATTCTTAACCGGACGAAGAGGGCTATCAATTGCATCATTTATGCTATTTTAATATGAATTTTATTATCAATAATAAAGGCATGGTATGCAGTTTCGACTGATGCGCAATTTCATCGTGGTGGCGGAAGAGCTTCACATGCATCGGGCGGCGGAGCGCCTTAACATGGCGCAGCCAGCGCTGAGCCAGCAGATAAAAACGCTTGAAGATCGTCTTGGGGTCTTGCTCTTTAGCCGGGCGAATCGTCGCCTGACGCTGACGCCAGCCGGTGAGGCATTTCTCAGTAAAGCCAGAGTCGCGATTTTAATGACCGATCAGGCGATTCTGGATGCCAGACAGACGGCCAGAGGGGAACAGGGCGTGCTGAATCTCGGATGTGTTTCAAGTGCGATATTCGACAGTAAGCTACCCGCCGCGCTACGGCTTTTACATGAGAAATGGCCCGCCATCAGCCTTTCCATGATGACGGGTAACGTGCAAACCCTTTATACCGGCGTGCAAAGCAACCAGCTGGATGTGGCCATTATTCGTGCCCCGTTACCGCTATTGCCTGACGATCTGCAAAGCCGTCCATTTACAACGGAAAAGGCCGTGCTGGCCTTACCTCGTCAACATAGCCTGGCGGGCTCCGCCGCGCTGACGCTTGCGTCGGTGAAAGAGGAGAAGTGGATCGCCCTGCGCGACCCGGAGGGGATGGGGCTGGAGCAATATTTCTATGATGCCTGCCACAGCGCGGGCATACAGCCTGACGTTGTGCAAAATGCCACCGATGTCCCCACGGTGATAAGTCTCGTCTCGGCAGGGTTTGGCATCGCCATGCTGCCGGCTTCAGCGAAGGCGATATGCGTACAAAACGTCGTGTTTGTGGATATTCTTGACCGACTCCGGGAGAGCGAGCTGACGCTGGTTTGCCACCGGATTATTCGCTCTGAGGTCCTGAAAAAATTGATGAGCATCCTCGATCATACCTGACGTCCGGCGGCCTGAAGAAGCTGTTCTCGCAGCCAGCGGTTAGCCGGATCCTGGCTGTTTTTCGGGTGCCAGTACATACCGATGACGATCGGAGGGAGATCCAGCGGCGGCGGAAAAATATCAAGCGTTTGCGTGAACCGTAGCAACATGCGTCTGGGTAGGGTGCAGAGCAAATCGGTACCGGCAACAATCGCAGGCGCCATCGCATAGCTTTGCGTCGACATCACCACGTTACGCTGGTGGCCAAGCCCCGCCAGATGCTGATCGACAAAGCCCGCGAACGGGTCGCCCTCGGATGAAACCACCAGGTGGGAAAGGCTGCAATAGCTTTCCAGATCCATCGGCCCCGTACCGCGCGGATGGCCTTTACGCTGGGCGGTGGCATATTCATCGTCAAACAGCTTGCGTCTGACCCATGCATCGTGCGCCCCCGCGTTAACGCCGACATAAATATCCACATCGCCATTTTCCATCTGCGCTGGCAGCAGCGGGGTTTCCGGGAGCGCAAAACGCAGGCGGATGCCTGGTGCAGCGCTGCTAATCTGATTCTGCAACTCTGCCCCCAGCATCAGCGCCGGGTTCTCGTGCAGGGCAATCACAAAGGTGCGGGTGCTGTTATGCGCGTTGAACGTGGTGGGTTCAAGCATCGCCGATATACCCTGCAAAACCGTCGCGACCTGCGGCCTTAACGCCTCGGCGCGCGGCGTAGGTAACACCCCACGTCCGTGTGGGGAAGGGATAAACAGCGGCTCATCGAACAGGACGCGCAGGCGCGCAAGGCGGGCAGACATCGCCGGCTGGCTGATGCCCAGCCGCGCGGCCGCATGGGTGATATTCTGATCCCTGAGTAACGCATCCAGCGTCAGGATCAGGTCCATATCCATATCGGAGGAGGGCATCTTATTGTGCGTCATAGCTTGCTGCCGTTGTTCAACAGGGAAGGTTAGCCATTGCCAGAAAAGCAGTCACTGCATTACCTGGCTCCTGCATGCGGCTGATCATGACCAGATTTGCGGTCAGCGCCTGAGCATTCAGGTTGCGGTAAATCAGTCCGGGTATTTGCACCTGTTGCAGGGGGGCGGGAACCAGCGCCAGACCGAGCCCGGCTGCGGCAAATGCCAGAACGCTTAGCGTACTGTTTGAACGATGTGCCACGCAAAAACCATCCCCGAGCTGCTGCGCCAGCAGCACAGTCAGATTTTCATTGGCGTCATGCGCGTCGTACAGGACCAGGGGATGACCGGCGAGCATTTCAACGGAGAGGTGCGGATGGATGGCTAAGGGATGATCGTCACACATTGCGATTATCATCTCCCAGTTTCCGGTTTTCTGCACCCTGATCTGCGGATCGGCTGTCGTACTGTTATCCGGTGTATAACCGACATCAATATGCCCTGCGAGGATCGCAGCTACCTGTTTCTGGGGAGCGATTTCCTGAATGGTGACTTCTGCATCCGGATGGGTTTTACGGAAGCGACGTACATCGGTAATCATTTTGCCACTAAAAATGGCGTTCCCGGCAAAACCGACCCGTACACGCCCTGTCTCTCCCCGTATCGCACGCTGGACTGCCAGACGCGTGTGTTCCATCTGTTCCAGCATCAGTCTGGCTTCGCTGAGAAGAAGCGATCCGGCCTCAGTAAGTTCCACACGACGGCTGGTGCGGATAAACAGCGGACCGCCTAACTCGGTTTCAAGGGCTTTAATCTGCATGCTAAGCGCAGGCTGAACAATATGGAGTCGCTCAGCCGCGCGTCCAAAATGCTCTTCTTCTGCAACAGCCAAAAAATAGCGTAAGTGCCGGAGTTCCATTGCCACCCTGACTCATCATTAAAAATGATTGTTTAGTAAAATATATATATTTGAGTATAAACCGCTTCACGGCCAAACTGAACGCATCAACTCAAACAGGAATCAAACAATGCAAACTCACCAACTGCAAGACCGTCAGGATCTTAACGACCTCATGAATGGCTGGATGCACCGCGACCTGGGCGAATGGGAGCAGCTGCGTAATCTTTTTCATCCGGACGGCACAATCGAAATTACGTGGTTCGAAGGGCTCGCGAGCGATTTTGTCGAGGGTTCCATGCGTATGGGCGCTTCAGATTTGCGCACAAAACATATGATTGGCTCGCCCGTCGTCACTTTTAACGACCGCGGCGACAAAGCGATTCTTGAAACCAATGCGATGATCATCGCTGAAAATATAAAACTTAATGTTGGATGCGAATGCCACAATCGTTTCTACGATCTGGCAGAAAAGAGAGAGGGCGTATGGAAGCTGTTCCATCGTCAGAGCATCTACGACATGGGTATTTTCACCTTTCCGCTGGGCCCGGTTGAGATTGATTCAAAAATTGCTGCCAACTATCCGCGGGAATATGCCGCGCTAGCTTATCTGCTGGAACAAAGCGGTTTCCCCCTCGGCCGCGTATTTGCCACGCGTGACAGTGAACTAGAAGCAAATATGAAAGCGAACGCAAAAAAATGGCTGGCTGTCTGACAGGTTGAGCGCAGGGCCGAACAGATTTCGCCGGCTGGTTAATACCCGGCCGCGGGGCCCTGGGCGTGAGATAGCGGTCCCAGGCTGACATATTTAGCCTGGGACGCAGAGACTCTCTTATTGGGCGTCCCGGTTGGTATAGGTCACCGGAACCCACGCGTAGCCTTCCCGCTCACCTTTCTTCACATACCCGATCCCGGGGAAAGGCAGATGTGGCGCCGCAATCAGATCTTTGTTTTTCACAAACTCAGCGAACGCTGCGTTGCGTACCCGGGCGGCTCCGTCCTGATCCTCATCGTAAGCAATCGTCACGTTGGGCTGTGGGAACTGAACCGCGGCAACGTGAATGATGTCGCCGACAAAGGTAATTTTTTCACCTTTGCTCTCCAGCGTGTAGAACGCGGACCCTGGGGTGTGGCCCGGGTGAACCGTACCGCTGATGCCCGGCAGAAGCTGTTCCGTCCCGGAGAAAGTCTTCACTTTCCCGGCATCCAGATAGGGCTTTAAGGTCTTGTGCGCGACGTCGAAGTAGTTCTGGTCATAGCCAGATTTTTTCTGGTTCTCGTCGTTAAAGAAGAAATCGATATCCGGTTTGCCGACATACACCTGTGCGCGGGTAAATACGCGCTGACCGTCTTTGACCAGGCCGCCTGCATGATCGGAGTGCGCGTGGGTGATCAGGATATCGGTGATGTCCTGCGG